>ERZ779866.874-NODE-874-length-32463-cov-9.141663_pt1 | contig 32463 bp, 32 predicted proteins | sample MGYA00511248_ERZ779866 | MGnify/ENA primary metagenome ERZ779866 (study PRJEB29588, sample SAMEA2155758) | human gut metagenome | biome: human gut; feature: human-associated habitat; material: faeces | place: Denmark | collected 2008/2010 ... | reverse complement strand
CGTTCCCAGAAAATATATTTAAAAATCGTGTCTTTTTTATTGACTATAGTCCAATGTGCCATTTTTACCTCCTATTTTGATCTATCCAAAACTACTCTAATAGCTTAATACATTTAACCTATATACCTATTTCATACATTTTCTCTTTTCTAAACAGATAATTTATTTTACTACACAACTGTAAATTTTTCTACCCTACACTTAATGAAGCAATCCTAGCTCTCAAGCCAATCAAAATTCCCGTCATCGTTTAATAGGATTCATCTATTCCCACGATTTCAGTATATCCTCCCACCGCTTTCTGCATTGCTTCCAATGTATTTTTCTTCAGGATGTTTATGCGGCTTTACTTTTAGCACTTTAATGACATTTTCCTTCAATATTTTTACCCCCTTCCAAAATTTGTCAAAAAAATTTTTTCAAAAAATGGTTGTTTTTTGAAAACCACTTTTTGTCGATTTTTAGAAATAAAAAAAGGCAGTGGGATTTACGTATCTCACTGCCCAAAAAGCGTTTTTTGAATCCAAAAACGCCATATCATCTATTTTGATCACTAGTCCTAGTATGCAATTTATTTTGCATATACAATAGCTCATTATTTACTGTGCCAAGACTACCATTGCATACATAATCAATGTAATCGCTCGGTAAAGATCTTTTAAATCTACTGACTCGTTTGGTTGATGGATCTTATTTTCTTGAAATGGAAAAATGGGGCCAAAAGCTACCATATTAGGAAAAGATTTTGCATAGGTACTGCCACCAATAGCAATCGGTGCAATTTCTTCCCCCATCTCACTACAATATAAATTCATGAGTTTTCTCACAATCTCAGTATCTTTTGAAATGTAAAGTGGAGGATTATTTTTTTTATCTGCTATTGTCATTTCATATTTACCTGAAAGTTGACCCATTTGATCTATCACATCTGCTGCATTAATTCCATATGGATATCTGATATCAAATTCGTAAAAAACCGATTCTTTCTTTTTGTACACCTTTCCCAGATTAATCGTTATTTTACCCAAATCTTCTTCAAAGGATCGAACACCCTTCTCTAATTCTCGCGGAAACATCATCAGACTTTCCTGTATAAAACAACTCATTCTCTTAATAGCTTCAGGAACATCGCCAAGAGTCAACAATTCCTTCGATGCTTTTAGAGCAGCATTGATTCCTTTCCATGGCTCACTGGCATGAGCATTTTTCCCTTCAAAGTTTTTTTGATACCTTGTTTTCGTTTGCTCATCAAAAAAAGCTATTGAAAAGTTTGACATTACCGCATTTATAGCTTTGCCCCCATTACATTCCTCAAATAACATATCCTCTTTTGCTGTAAGTTTCTGTTCAATAACAATTTGGATGGCTCCTTTTTCCGAATAAATAACTGGAAACTGTGCATCTGGTGTAAATCCGCAAGACGGCATTTCCTCTTTACTTGTTATATAATGCTTTACACACGAAGACCCGCTTTCTTCATCTGTGCCTAAAATGACACGAATCCTTTTATTTAGCTGTATACCACTATCTTGAATTGCTTTTAATGCGTATAATGCCCCTATTATAGGGCCTTTATCATCTAAGGCACCTCGTCCCCATAAAATCCCTTCTGAAATGACTGCTTCATAGGGAGGATGTTTCCATTCACCCTCTGCCGGAACTACATCTAAATGTCCCAATACTGCAATCATTTGATCTCCTTTTCCAATCTCAGCGTAGCCTATTTTATGATCAATATTTTTCACACGAAGTCCCAGTTCTTTTGCCTGCAACAAAGCATCCTCTAAAGCCATATTCACAAATTTCCCATAAGGTGCCCCTGCTTCTGGCTTACCTTTCACACTTGGAATAAGCATATTATTTTGAATTCCTTCTATCATTCTGTTATAATACCGTTCCAAACATAAATCTAAAATTTTCTTTTGTACCATTACAAAGCCTCCTTTAAATAAAACGCCATGCTGAACATACAGCATGGCGTTTTCTCACACAATTTTCTTTTCCATCAATTTACTTAAGCCATAATACAGAACAACCGTGAGAATAATCGCAGTGATTGTTGTAGAACCAAACTTGGAAATATATGCGATTCCTCCACCTAAAACAACTGATACAAAGGCAAGTGGTTTATAAGAGGTCGTCTGATCCATATTTTCGAAATCATATTGATGTTTTTTCTTTAGTAAGTAATAATCTACTGCCAAAACAGCACCTATTGGAGGTAAAAATGTTCCTAACGCAGACAAGAACCCTACAAAATGGTTTTGGATGCCAGTAACAGCCAAAGCAGTAAAAATGACACCGCATACGGCTGAAACGATATGCTTGTTAATCCCTGGCTTAATATTGATAATTGCCAAAGCTGCGGAATACAAATTATTATCATTACTTGTCCACTGACCTAATACAACAATCAGTAAGCCCAAAACACCCATGCCTAAAATACTGAGGCCTTCCATGATATTAGCGCTATTTGTCGCTTTTGCCACAACAAAACCACCCCAGTTTGCTGCAGCAAAAACAAACATTGCTACAATAACACCCACGGAATTATCCATTTTGCTTCTCGCATATCTGGAAATATCCGGCTGTAAAACTGCGCCAGTAATCCAACCACCTACTACAATTGTAATACCAGTTCCGATGGTAGCAGGATTATCTGGCATATGTGCAATGATAGGACTCAGACCCGTTGTGCTGATTGCCATAATGGCACAGTAAAGACAAAGTCCCAAAAGTAACGGTGCTGCTACCATACTTAAATAAGTCATCCCTTTATAGCCAACAATGGCAGTTGACATCATGAGCAATCCACCCCAAATTGTAGCAACAACTGGGGATGTCAAAAAATGCCCTGGCAGCATCAGCGCGATAGTTTCACCAAAATACCCACATTGGTATGAAAACCACCCCAACATTGATATTCCCAAAACCAGACCAACAATATTGGAACCTTTTCTACCGAAAGGAACTCTAGATAACATTGATGTAGAAATGCCTTGATTTGCTCCGATTCCCCCAGTTAGCGAAGCAAGTATGGCCAAAATCACACTGCCTACAACAATTGCAATCGTGCCTTCTTTAAAATTCATAACTTCCGCCAGTGCTGATCCTGTATATAAAGTTGACATAGCAACTGCCATCCCAGTTGTAACTACAGCAATATTAATTGGACTTTTCCGTTTGTCATGTGGTACAGGTCTATCAGGATAATCATAATATTTATCCTCTGGCGTATAAACATTTTGATCCATAACAATTCTCCTTTCAGACTCCTTAAGGTTTATACGTCAACATATACAATCTTATTTATTTCATACGTTCTTCTACTGGAACATAGGAAATATCTTCGAAACCAAAATATTGAGGGTCTAATACCTTTTTGATTTTGTCTTGTCTCAATCTCTCATCACAAGGCAAAACAATGATTGCCACTTCCTGCGCCTGACGCATCTTCGGATTTGGAATTGGTTCACCTGTATGACGATCAACAACACAAATCAAATCCGGACTGGAAACAAATGGTTCTCCATTTTTCCAGCATACATGGTTTTCATTTTTAAACCAGATTTTGTATTCATCTCCAGCATCGCTCTGAATGGTTGTCGTTCCCCAGTAGTATCCGATTCGATCTTCATCTTCAAAGTCTGTTCTTTTTCCTTCTGCCAACACCCAACCGCCAACTTTTTCTGCAATTTTCTGAGGAATATGATCCAGATGCGCTTCCTGAGCTTCACGAATAAACTTACCAAGTTCATAAGATTTGGAGAGAGTTCCAGCAATTACGGTTTCTTTCAATTCTTTCCCACTCATAATAAAACCTGCCTGACCGGCCAAACCATATGCACCAGCGCTAATAAGCTTACCAATTCTTTCAACTACACGAAGATTGGTTGCCTTTTTGATAATACAAACATTATCCCATTCATCAACAGAAGCGACAGGAAGCCATTTTCTGTCATACAAATATGGTGTAATCTGCAAAATTTCCGGAATAGCACGTCCACAATAATCTCCATCAACTGCCATCATACCCAAAGAACTGCCTGCAGAAATGGGGCCAGAAGTATTCGCACCTGCCAGTTCAATAGGAACAACTACTGTTGTTTTTACCCCTGTATATGCTTCCAGTTCCTGAATTGCTTTTGCCAGTCTGGCTTTTTCTTTATTTACGCCATCAATAAAACCAAAACCTGCCATTTCCTTAAGAGTTGCTTCATCATGCGGTGCAATAGAACCCATCAAAAACGGGCATACAGCAACAGCATCATCGGGAATCTCTGAAATATCTGTTATTTGTACAAAGCCTTTTTCATTAATTTCGCTCATCAAAGACTCAATCCCATTTTCAGGAAGTCCGCCCCCGCCAGTTGCATAAAATGTACAACCTCTTACAAAATCTGTTGCTTCCTGAATGTTTGTCAATTTTTTTGTTGCCATAATTACCACTCTCCTGTTTTGTATTTTTCTTTAATTATACAAATCCATAATTCTGAAACAATTGTCAAAAAAACAAAAATGCAAACCAAATTTTATAAAAAAAACAAACCAAGTTATGGTTTGTTTTTTTACACTTTATTCACTTTTCTTTCATCTTCATAAACAAAGCCAATGTATATAATGTATCCATATCTGACGGCCTTTTTAAGTTGATCTGCAGGAGTTCCTCAATTTTCTTCATTCGATATTGCACTGTGTTATAGTGGATAAATTCTGCCTTTGCCATCTCTTTCAAATTCATTTTATATTCTAAACAACAGTCAACAATCATTTTTTTCAAATTGCTTTTATTCTTCTTATCGTATATATCCAGCCTATTTTGCATGCTTTGATACAGTATCCGCATTGGTGAATGGAGAAGAAACTGCATTTGAAGAATTGATTGAATTTCACTTCGATCATATATTCTACTGTTTTTTATTTCTTTTAGACAAGCAAAAACCTCAATTACTTTAGGCAGAAATAAGAATAAATCTTCCTTTCCATATACTGTTGCTACAATTGTATGATACGGGAAATTAGATATATTCTCAATGGAATTCTTCACATCCAAAAATTTATTTTCTTCATGCCCAAATAATAGATAAACAAATTTTTGTTGAACTTCTGTGTGTACAACTCTAAATCCTTCTTGCTTTATAATAGAATCCATGAGTATCTTTATATTTCTATTTTTCTCAAAATCTCCTTGCTTCGCAATACAAATAACACCTACAGCTTTTTCCAGATCAATTTTCTGCTTTTCTGCAACAGCAAATGCCTGCGACCTATTATCACTCAAAATTGACAAAATCAATTCATGCTGACTCTTGTGAAGAATATCTTTTTCCCATATATCTATAATCATCTCAAAACTTTGCATAATAAAACTTACATTATGCAATTGCTGTGTTCTTGAAAACATGCCCAACCATAAATACGTATTATTATGCCATATCTTTTTCCAAACACACCGATTACCATCATCAATGAAAAAAAAGACATTATCCTTTCTATCATCAAACAAATCCTGTTTTTTCAACAGCTCCTTCATCTGCAAGATATCTAAACCGCAGGAACAAATCTCTTCCATACTATTTTCCAATAGCATCAGTGTAATATCATACGAATCACTTAAAAATTTTAATCCTTCTGAAAAAGATCTTTGTTTCTGATTTAGTTCCATTATCCCCTTTAGAATAGTTCTCTCTTTCTTTGATTCATGTTCACTTTTCCTCATTAAAAGACCCATTATATCATTCATCACAGAAGCATAAGATATTTGGGGATCATTAGGTGGGCAAATTAATGGAAGATCCAGCTTATCACATAACGCAATCACACTATAATCCAAACTTTTTATCACATAGCCTATATAAAATAAAACAATACCTGCTATTTTTCTTTGTTTTAACGCATAAATTAACTGAAGCTGCTTTTCAACATTTTCTTTGATATCATTACAAGACGTAATTACAATTTCTCCTTGCTTCAGATTTAATAAAGAACTCCCCTCTTCATTTAGATCAGACATTTCTAAGACAGTAACACCAGATATCTTATTATTCAAACCTCTGCTTCCCGCTAAAATAGTTGCATTTCTTAATGAATTTGTATTATGTAATAAAGCATTGATGGTATCCATAACACACCTCTTTCCTTTGCTATATAGGATTGTAATAATTGTTCGTTTCACAACTGCATGATGTTCTTTTTTTCAAAACACATATATAAATCAATCCCACATAGTTAATCCACAATTATTCTAGTTCCTTTTTATATTTAAACCCCCTAATAGACAAAGATCCACATTTATAAAAAAGTATATCACAAAGATTCTAGTACAACAACCTCTGCTAATTTACCAATATTGGCAAATATAGGTTTAAAATTCTTTCATGTTCTTCCATAAACATTCCATCCTTGTAGGTAGCACTTTATGTAAAACTTAAGATTTATAAAAATAAATCATTTCCTCTGTATTCAATTTTTTAAAGACTTCAGGATGTTCATACAACTTTACTTTTGGCACTTTAATAACATTTTCCTTCAAAATTTGTCGAAAAAATTTTTCCAAAAAATGGTTATATTTTGGAAACCAGTTTTTTGTAGATTTTCAGAGACGAAAAAAGGCAGTGAGATTTTTTTCATCTCACTGCCCGAAAAGCGTTTTTTGACTCCAAAACGCTATGTCATCTATAAAATTGGATTTTTTGGAGCTTTGAAAATCGCCCTCAAAAACCGCTGGAAGCCTTGATTTTACTGGCTTTGCGGCTATGTCATCTATTTTGATCACTCATCCCATCATGACTGTACAAAAAGTATGCCGGATGAAGCTGGTTGCCCCTTGGTATAAGGTTATTTTTCAAAAAAGTGTTGCTCCATGTTTCTCTAAAAAATAGTGGAAACAAAAAAATCTGGAATGGATGATTGCTCTTGCCATTCCAGATTTTGTTCTTTTCACTATGTATAGATATTAACCTTTTAATATTGCATCTTGAATAATTCGAATGAGATACTCATATTCGGAATACATTCCATCAGATGCTTTAACTAGTGCATCTCTCACATATTCCGAGTTGTCTTTTAATAATGCTTTATTCATACGAAAACCATGTTTTTCAGAAAACTGTGTAGCAAATGTGATGATAGTACGAGTATTACCCTCTCTGAAAGGATGTATTTGCCATATTTTTGCAATCAATTTAGAGAACAACTCCGCTGTTTCAGAGATATCTAACACTTCCCACTTAACTTGATTCAGCTCCTTTAGTGCTGCTTCCATTTCGGGTTCGATGCTATTTGTGTCAGCATATCTGACAGTATCACCGCCTAATACCCTTTCACCTTTTACAATATTGATACCTCGTTCTTTTCCTGCCCACTCATATAAATCCCCAAAAATATATGTATGAATGTCCTTAATACGCTGATAATCAAACACATCGCCACAAATCTTATCATCGATGTCAAGCAACTTTACATATGTAATATTGCTTTCTGCTTCCTCCAACAATTTTTCATCTTTGATATTCAGCAAATTTCTTAATACAGGGACATCATCATATAAATAAAAGTCCTTCATTTCTCCACCGCCTTAATTATTGCAATGTTTTGCCTGCTCCTGATAATAAGCAATGGTTTCCTTTAAGATTTCAGAAATTTCTTTTTTCCCATCAATATATTCTTGTACTAAATTCATGGTTCTTTCTGTTGGAGCATCTGCATCCAATGTCGCAATCGCCAAAGCGTCATTCACAATTTTTTCACGACCAACTTTTGTTGTTTCTTTGATAGAATATTTCTTTTCGATTGTATATGCCATAAATACACTTCCCTTCTATCTGTTTCTATTATTTTATCACATATCCACGCAAAAAATCAAAAAAAACGGAAACCTTTTGCATGATGTCCTTAACGAAATTGATGTAACGAAAAGACCGCACAGTAAAAACAGTACGGTCATGAAATTTAACCTTTATTCAACTGTGCCTGCAAAGCAGTAAAACTGTCCAACGCACTTTGTAAATTTTCAATGATATCATTGGCTAGCTCATCTGGAGATGGAAGATTATCAAGATCTGCTAATGACTTATCTTTAATCCAGAAAATATCCAAACTTGTCTTATCTCTTTCCATAATTTCTTCTATTGAAAACTTACGAAAACGACCATCTGGATTATCTGCCGAATAGGTTTCTGTACGTTCATATCTGTTTTCTGGATGATAACAACAAACGAAATCTTCCAGATCAGCATCAGTCATTGGATGCTGTTTGAGGGTAAAATGGATGTTTGTACGTAAATCATAAATCCATACCTCTTTTGTCTGACGCTGCGCACTAGCAGGTCGTTTATCAAAAAACAAAACATTCGCTTTTACACCAGGTTTATAAAAAATACCAGTAGGTAATCGAAGAATGGTATGCAAATCCGTTGTGTCCAGCAGTTTTTTTCGAATGACTTCCCCTGCACCGCCTTCAAACAGAACATTATCCGGCACAACAACTGCCGCTTTCCCTGTCGCTTTGAGAATTGTATTGATGTGCTGCACGAAATTAAGCTGTTTATTCGAGCTGGTTGTCCAGAAATCCTGTCGATTATAAACGAGATCTTCGTCTTCCTGTTCCCCTTCCTCGTTTGTAAAGGTGATAGAGGACTTTTTGCCGAACGGCGGATTGGTCATCACATAGTCTACACGATATCCCGGATCTGTAAGAAGCGCATCACCTAGTGTAATTGGAACATTTCCATAAATATCACCAATGTTGTGCAAATACAGGTTCATCAGCGCCGTTTTATATGTTGCTGGAACAATTTCATTTCCGTAAAAAGTTTCATTTTTCAAAAATTCTTTCTGCTCCCTATCTAACGTATAATTGTTTGGATCAGCAAGGAAAGACTGAGCCGCAAGGAAAAAGCCACCGCTTCCGCAGCAGGGATCAGCAATGGTTTTCATCGGCTCTGGACGCAGGCAACGCACCATAGCACGAATCAGCGGACGAGGTGTAAAGTACTGTCCTGCTCCGCTTTTGATATCCTCTGCATTCTTCTGCAATAAGCCTTCGTAAATTTCACCTTTTACATCGGAGGACATCGCCACCCACTTTTCATTATTGATCATCTGTACTACACGGTACAGAATCGCCGCATTGCTGATTTTGTTGACAGCGCCCTTGAATATCTGTCCTAAAATTCCAGTTTGTTCTCCCAGTTTTTCCAGTGTGGCTTTATATTGGTCTTCCAACTCTGCGCCTTTTAATGTATTCATATCTGACCAAGTATAGCCAGAGGGAATCCCTGTATCCCGTTTGTAAGGTGGTTTTGCATATTCGTCTGACATTTTTAAAAAAATCAGGTATGTAAGCTGTTCCAGATAATCGCCGTAAGATACGCCATCATCCCGAAGCGGGTTACACATTCCCCAGACTTTTGAGATTATTGTTGATGTTTGTTCAGCCAAAATTACTTACCTCCTTTTATCTGGTTCTTTTGTAAATCTATCAATGCGAATTCCAGAGAAATCTTGTCCTCTGTTTTCAGTAGTTATTCCAGACTGTTTAGGGGTTGGCTGGGAAGAAGATATCGGTTTCAATCCCTTGCCTGATAAAATATCATTATTTGTTGAGTTCTTTGAATTTTCAGCCATATTATATTCCTTTCTCGATGATAAGAACTATCGAATACAGAAGAAGCGCAACCACTACTTTGGTAACCGCTGAATCATATTTTTTCTGTTTTTCAGCTATTGCTGTGCGTAATCCTGTAATGGCTATAGTGTATTTATCAATCAGCCATACCGCCGCAGCATCAGGATTCCATCGATAGATTTCTTCGTTACGAATGTCAATACTATCAAAAACAGGCAATGTCTTGCTACGCATTAATAATAGCAATTGAATCACTGCCCATATAATACAAACAGCACTTGCCACAGAACAGAGTAAAAGTAGGAACAAAGAGAACAACTCTAAATTTGACTGTGTTCTGCTAATATCAGCAACATAAGTATAATTTACACTACCGAGGATAACTAATAAAATAATCCCGCAGAATGCCAGTGTTACATTTACTTTCTCGTAAATTTTATCGTAAGTATCAATCAATCGGTGATAATCTTCAAAACATGCCTGCTGAACGAATTCAGCTGATGGATATTGAACAGCCTGTTTTTCCTCGCCAATAACTTTTTCTTCCAACCTTTTATAATCCCCCTTCAAATGCCTGCTTTAAAATACTTTGACGCATAGCTTCTGCCTGTTGCAAAGCAGTATCAACTGTTCTTTCAATTTGATCACAACAGGATAAACGAGAATCAATGAGTTCTAAAGATTTTTTTTGATCATCAATATCTATATATGGTATTTTTAAATTTTTTATTTTATTTATACTTAATGTATATAATCCGGATGTAGAAGAAGCTATGTCTAAAATCTGTTTTCTTCCATATCCTGAAATTAAATAAAAGAGAGCATATTTTGGCAACATACCACCTATAGGACGTCCTTTAATTAAATGATTCTGATGTAAACAGTTTTTGATACTTCCATCCCAGATAGCTACTCTTCCAATCTGCGATTTACTTCCATTACCTTCTACAAAAAGCAAATCATCTTTTTGTAATAAAGTTCGCTCAATTTCATTTGGCATAACACCAATCTGTTTGATTTCTCTTAAATCTAAAAAATTGTAATATACATTTGCTACACGCAAATATGGCATTTTGGTATGGAACTCATGACGCTTTGAATTTTTTGTTAAACCTCCAGATATCTCAAAAAAATCAGTGATTGGGCGAAGAGTTCCATGGTCAAATATTGACGCATATACCGCCTGACGATAGACAGCAAGCTGCTGCTTAGTGGTTTTCAGTGTTTCAACAGCCTTGTCTAGTTCGGAAAATAGCTCCTCGATCCGTGCGACAATCCTCTCCTGCTCAGGTAATGAAGGTACTGGGACTGGAATTTGTTTCATTCTAGCCTGTGTAAGTTTTAAACGAGTTGTTCCAGATACATAATCTTTATAGTCAAAATAGTTTAAATAGAAATAGAGAAATTTATTATTTGTTTTCGATTGTAAAATATGAGCATGATTATTTACCCAAGACTTTCCATTAATAATATATGCTTTTTTAGCCAAAGCATCAAGAAAGGGGGCTCCATCTTCGCCTAATAAAATATATTCTCCGTCTATTAAAAAATCATCAATATATCCCACTTGACCAGTAGCACCATAATAAGGGAATAAATCTGAATCTTTTTTCCCCTCGATTCGTTTTGCTCGTTCTTTACTGTTTATCGGTTGGCGCAAAGAATCATATATTTTAACTGCACTTGTCAATGGAATGTAATTCCATGCTGAATTATTCAATTTGTTTCTCCTTTTATATTTAATTAGTAACCTCACGCAATTCAACTTGTATAGTTTTAAATAAATATGGGATTTTGTAAACATCTTTTAATGGCGTTAGTATTGTTTCATTTAGATTATGGTTTAAGAAATTCGCAATTTCAGCATTAATTTCAAATTCATATATAAAATTTATTGTTTTATGATCATATTCAACCTGCAAAGTTGCGCTATACTTTCCTATTTCCCAAAATAGTTCTTTTTGTAAAGCAACTACTGCTGTTTCATAAGCATTAGATTTCATATATTCTTGTAATGCTTGATCATAGTTAAAACCTTTATTTCCACACTCAAACGCTTCCTTTTCTAATCTTTGATAAAAAGGTTGAAAAGTCCTTTCTGAGTAATTAAATAAATCAGAGAACTCTGTAAAAGCTGTTACCATGCTATTTTGTTCTATACGAAATGGATGTGCCGTTTCTGTAGTCGATGAAAAGTTCCCTACAAATCGTTGATTTATAGGAGAAATAAATGTAGACCACACCAGGTTTAATGCCTTCTCATCTCTTTTCCTGATAAGATTAAGATTAATTTTTCGTATTAGTACAGGTTTATTTTGAGCGTCATATACCCCCTCAATTTGCATATATGAACCACTTCTGTTAATAAACAAAAATGCCCTTCCTGTTATCAGATGATTTAATATTGGCTTTGTTATCCATTTTTTCCATATCCATTGAAGAATCGGAATAATAATCGCAATTGCAGCCAATATAATTGCCAGTAATTCATAAAAACTCATTGGTTTATTAAAATCAATCACCATATTTTCCCCTTTACACCACCAATTCTATATTCATTTCCTCTAAAATTTCCTCATACTATTCTCTGAATGCTTCGTAGAAACCAAGCAATCCACCTTTTCTATCAAATGGTGTCAGGTCCAAATCCTCCGGCAGAATGCTCAAAGAACTTGCAATATGGTCTTTAATCAACCGCAGTCACGCCATCTGTTCGTTGGTAAAAATTACTGTGCCTACATTTTGTCTAAGCATCCACTGAGTGAATTCTGTTGTCATAGCAACAGGATAAAGGTTGATGTTTTTACCTAGTCCAATTACTTGTATCCATTATTTTAGCCTTGCAAAGAGGACATCGATAATCATTTTCCCCAAAGTCTTGCAATGGTAGTAACTTTTTCTTGTCTGCCCAACAAGCCGCACAATATTTAATCGGTTTTTCATCCGATTTCCTGGTTATAAAAGGATCGACATAATACTCAATATCTTCTTCGATATCCTTCTGGCTTTTTAATTCTTTATTTTCTGCTTTTAATCTTATGATTTCTTCTTGCATTTCAAGAGCTTGTGCACTTAAATCTAATAATTGTCTGTATAAGTCGATGTTGTCAGCTTTTTGTGCCATATTAAGTACATCTTTAAAAGCATCATAAAACCCCATACTTTTGCTCCTTTACGCCACCAATTCTATATTCATTTCCTCTAAAATTTCTTCATACTGTTCTCCGAATGCTTCGTAGAAGCCAAGCAGTCCACCTTTTTTATCAAATGGTGTCAGATCCAAATCCTCCGGCAGAATACTCAAAGAACTTGCAATATGGTCTTTAATCAACCTCAACCATTCCATCTGTTCCTCGGTAAAATGTACTGCACCTGCGTTTCGTCTGAGCGTCCACTTCATAAAGTTGTAATTTACCTTATCTGCAAATGGAGAAAGCTGATCCGTATACCCCATCTCAAAGCGAATGATGGAAATAAGGTCAGTAAGCTGTGCCATTACACCCTTTTTGACTTTATCTGGCTTCTTAATGGCATAGCAATCCCACAGACGTTCCACGGTGATACCTTTTGACTTGAGTTTTGCGTATAATGCTTTCAGTTGTTCTACCGCCATTGCACGGTTTGCATAGGATTCGCTGTAAATGATACGCAAAGCAATGATTTCATCCCTGTTTTCTTCAATAAAAGTATGGAATGTCTGTATCACACGGTCAGCAGTTTCCTCTTTCTGCACATCGTATCCAGCAAACAAAACCGAATCCAGATTTACATTATCAATAATCTGGTCATGACTCCGGCGGACATTTTCAATAAAATCACGTGTATCAGGATTCATAAATGGTGCTACTGCCTGCGCAATTAAATCTTTTTGTGCTTGTTTCAGTGCTTCATCCGATGGTGTTTCCGTTTTTGTATCTGCCTTAGCCTTTTCTGTAATCACATCTTCGTCAAAAGCATTGAGCAGATTTTCTGCAACTTTTTCCGCACTTTCTCCCACTACTTCTTTAAACTGCTTCCGTTCAGAATTGTTCATCTGGCTATTTAAACGTATGATACGGTTTGCCAATGAGGTAAGTGTATCATCGTCTTTAGAACCCAATGCTACATTCATCATCAATTCTTTCATGGAAACAGAGGGTTTCCTTTCCAGTGGACGGGTGTCACACTTTTTGGACTTGGTAACACCCACTGCATCTACAATCACAAAATGATCTTTGTTCTCCGTTGCGGAAGGCGTGACCTTTTGCAGATCATCTTTTCCCAGTGTACGAGTGCCACGCCCTTTCATTTGTTCAAAATAATTTTTACTGCGAACATCACGCATAAAAATCAGGCATTCGATGGGTTTTACATCAGTACCAGTAGCAATCATATCAACTGTGACAGCAATTCTGGGATTATAGTCATTTCGGAAAGAACTGAGTACAGATTCTGGATTCTCCGCAGAATATGTAATTTTACGGCAAAAATCATTTCCTTCTCCAAATTCGTCCCGCACCATCTGGACAATATCATCCGCATGGCTGTCCGTCTTTGCAAAAATTAGAGTTTTCGGCACTTCTTTTCTTCGTGGAAATAACGTCGTAAACAAATTTTCTTTGAAAGTACGAATCACAGTCCTAATTTGACTGGGATTGACAATATCTCTGTCAAGCTGCGGCGGAACGTAATCAACATCTTCGTCCATCTGCATCCAGCGTTTTTCACGTGACAGACGGTTACGATGTTCAATCACCTGCTTCATCAGATGTGCCCCGTTTTTTGTGATTTCCGTTTCTATCAGAAAAATATCCTCACCTACATTGACACCGTCTATAATCGCCTGTTCGCGGGGATATTCGCTGACGATATTTTCATCAAAAAAGGCAAAAGTTCTCTTATCTGGTGTAGCAGTCAGCCCAATGATAAAAGAATCAAAATAGGAAAGCACCTGACTCCACACATTATAAATAGAGCGATGACATTCGTCCACAATAATACAATCAAAAAATTCTGGAGGATATTTTGCATTATATACCACTTCTTTTGGTGCCTTGGTATTGGCAGTTGCATATTCTGCAAAGGATGTTTCCTCAGCAGATTCATCCAATTCTTCACCTTTAAGGATAGAATACATTCTTTGAATCGTGCTGATGCAAATCTGAACATCAGAAGGAATATAAGAAGATTTCAACCGACGCACTCCATAAAGCTGAGAAAAAGAGCGGGGATCATCATTTGGTGTATAAGCAAGAAATTCACGCTCTGCTTGTTCTCCAAGACTTTTGGTATCCACCAAAAATAAAATACGATTTATCTTACCGTATTTCAACAAACGATATGCTGCCGTAATCGCTGTAAATGTTTTGCCTGCACCAGTTGCCATTTGTACAAGTGCTTTCGGACGATTGTTGGCAAAAGAATTATCCAAATTTTGAATGGCGTTAATCTGGCATTTTCGAAATCCTGTTTCATCAAGCGGAGGAAAATGCTTCATATTGTTCCGGATCGTATCCTGACTTGCAAGCAATAACTCCAAGGTTTCTGGTCTGTGAAATGAAAAGACTGTACGGGAACGGAACTTGATATCTTTATAATCCGTAAATCGGATTAGCTTGTCCGTCGCTTCATAGGCAAATCGAATGGAATATTCCGTTTTTATCCACTTAAAGGTACTATTCGCATAACGTGCAGACTGTTCTTCTACAGTGGTGATATTCTCGCCTACATTGCTCGGTTTTGCTTCAATAACACCAACCGGTTTTCCATTCACAAAAAGCGCATAATCGACCGGACCGGTATTTGTTGGAAACTCACGTACGGCAATGCCAAGGGAAGCCATTGGATTTAATTGCTTCAAATCTTGTACCGTCCAGCCAGATTGCTCTAATTTTTTATCGATCGATAGTCTTGCTTTCTGTTCAGGTGTCATTGTTTATTCACCTCTTCATGTTCATCGGGTATAAACTCTAAAATATCATCTACGCCACAGCACATTGCTCGACATATACTTTCTACACTTTCTAAGGAAATATAGCTGCCCCTTTTCATACGAGTAATGATATTTGCCGAAAAACCTGCCTGTTCCATTAACTGAGCATTGCTCATATCTCTTTCAATCATCATATGAAAAAGTTTTTTATAACTGACAGCCATATTATTTCCTCCATACACAGATATACATTTAAATTGTATTATATCACGAAAGCGTGAAAATATCAATTTAGACAAAATATTGGGGATGAAACAAGTATCAGAAATTTTACCGATACTTGTTTTAATACAATTCAGTTTTTGACCCTTGATAACATGATGCCTTTTTGGAATGTGTTTCAATGTTAAAAGTGACGATCAGCTTTTTACTCCATTCTCATTCGTTTAATATTCCGGAAGCATCTCCTCAACTGTAATTCCAGATTTGAATACTACCTCTACCTTTCTTGCATTCACTACATTGATGTTCTCAATCAGCTGTCTAACCAGCTTATCATCGTACTCTGCCAGTATGCAGTTTGTTTTGTCCAGAAAATTCTCGATATCTTCCATTTTCCCGCCTTTCTCGCCTCTACTGGCTGCTTTGATCTGCTTCATTTCCAATGCTTCTATCTGTGCTGTGATCGCCTGACAGTGTTCCTCAAAGGCGGTTTTATCGCCGTTCTGCTTGGCTTGCTGCTGTATCAGTTCTGCCATTTCTTTCTGCAGCTTTTTCTTTTCTCTGGCATATTCCGAATCCTCTGTGCCATGGGTCAGTGCTGTGACTACATTTTTTCTGAATGTCTGGACGAAGTCACCTTTGTTTTCAAGAACCTGATTTATGGCATATAATACTGCTCTATGTAATACATTTTCCTCTATGGTTGGGGAATCTTTGCAGTATCTTGTCCCATTTCTCAGTCTGTTTTCGCATCTCCATACAATCTTTTTTTCACCATACTTAGACCATACCTGTCTGCGGTATTGGCAGCCGCATTCCTTGCAGATTGTAATTTTTGAAAGTGCGTATTTTCCTGTATGTTTACCTTTTGATTCCGTTTCCTTTTTGCTTGATTTCTTATATAAATTGGCTCTTTGATGCAATTCTTCCTGCACCTTATAGAACACTTCCTTTGGTATAATTGCTTCATGGGAGTTCTCTACATAATACCTTTGCAGCTCCCCTTGATTCTCTTTTCTCTCTTTCGTTAAGTAATCTACTGTAAATGTTTTTTGCGTCATGGAATCACCCATGTATTTTTCGTTTATTAATATTGTGCGTATTGAACTCACATTCCATTGGGTATTACCTCTAATGGTTTTGATACCATTTTCTTTTAATATTCTGGCAATGCTGTTGAAACTTTCGCCATCCAGATACTTGCCATAAATCAATCTTACTACATCAGCTTCTTCTGGAATGATATAAAGCTGACCATTTACATCTTTTCCATATCCAAGCATTCTGCGTGCCAGTACTTCTCCTTTTTCATATTTTCGTTTTAAGCCCCATTTCACGTTTTCGCTGATGTTTCGGCTTTCCTCCTGGGCTTGGCTGCTGAGTATGGTGATCAGCAGTTCTCCTGTGGATTCCAGTGTATTGATATGCTCTTTCTCAAAGTAGATAGCGATGTTTCGTTCTTTCAGTTTTCGAATACAGGATAGGCAGTCTACGGTATTTCTGGCAAATCGGGATATGGATTTTGTTAGAATCAGATCGATATCTCCGTCCTTTTGCATGCATCTTTCCATCATAGCATTGAAGTTATCCCTTTTTTTCATATCCGTTCCAGAGATACCATCATCGGCATAAATCCCTGCTAACTGCCAACTGGGGTTTTCTGTAATCAGCTTAGTGAAGTATGCCACCTGCGCCTCATAGCTGGTTTCCTGGTCTTCCTGTGCTGTACTGACTCTGCAGTAGGCGGCAACATTGATTTTTTTTACTTTCTTTTTCTTTTCTGTATTCATATTAGCTTTGGGCGGAATTATTTTGATTTTTCGATCAGTCGCTGTGCTATTCATAATATACTTCCTTTCTTTTTATGCTGTATTTTTCTTCCATACTCTTTACACCGTTTTATGGCAGCATTTCTGTTACATTCACTCCGTTTTTCAGTGTGAACATCACTCTGCCATCTTTGTATATAGTAATTGTTTGGGTTATTGATTCGAACAAGTCTTTGTCAAATGTTTTTTCTTCTGTCTGCTCTTTATGCTGCTGAAGCAAATCTACTATTTTATTTGTATAGTATTCTGCTCCGCCATCATCAGAGTCTTCATACTGTAATGATGCTCTTTTATATATCAGCTCCAGCAATTCGTCTATGTTATGACTGCTGTCGTTTTTCAGAAGCTCTATTTCATGCTCTATTGCCTGTAGGCGGACATTTCTTTTGATTTTATGTATCGTAATTTTTCTAATCTTTTCCGGATGGTTTTTCATTTTGGTTACTGCCTGCATAAATAATTCTTTGATTTGGTCCTCCTGTATACGCTGATTTCTGCAGTGTACCCTGCCTTTTACAATTCGTTTACTGCAATCCCATATCTGTTTATCTCCATGCTTGTAGCAGTGATATTCATTGCCACATTCTCCGCATTTCATTTTGTCACCCAGAAGGAAGTATTCTTTATAGTAGATATAGGACTGTTCCTTGCCTATGGCTTTGCGTCTTTCCTTTTTCATTTGCTGTACTGCTTCAAATAATTCCGGTTCTATAATCTTTGGGAAGTTCTCATCCCCTATATACCTTTTGTCACTGAGCATATCATTGAGCTTTACTCGATTGATTTCCAGTCCCTCGATATGGTCTTTTAGCCTTGATACTGAAATGCCGCTGTTATATACATTGAATATCTCCTGCACAAATCTGCTTTGTTCCTTATCTGCCTGCAATATGCCTTCTTCAAATCGATAGCCGTATACTGTTACTTTTCTTCCCATATTTATTGCCTTCTTTCTGTTAGCTTTAATCCATTTGTCAGTTCAAATACTAACTCGTTGGGATTTACAATAATCTTTTTTACGATTGCTTGGAATAATGTCTTGTCATATACTTCCAGATATTGCGGTCCTTTTTTGAACTGCTTAATCAGTTTCTTTGTCTGTATCAATTCTTTTCTCTGTCTGGATTTCTGAAGATATTGCTCCTTTGCTCTCTGATATTCTTTTAGGTTTTTGCTGATCATGTTTTGCTGTTCCATATAAAAAGCAGAGTCGATCATCTCTCCACTTGCCAAGTGGTTGAGAATCTCTTTCTGCTTTTTTTGTTCCTGTATTTGTTTGTCTAATTGTTCCAACTGCTCCTGTATCATAGGCGTTGCTTTTAACTGCTCCAGCTCGTTCATCAACGGTACCAGTATCTCATCACAGTGGCTTGAAAGTTTGTTCCACATGATGACAAAGGCTTGTTCTAACTGACTTTCTTTTATTATGTCATTCTCACAAAGTTCTTTTGTCTGTATGCGTCTAGCACAGCTCCAAGTAATATTGATTTTACCTGTTCTTTCTTTTCTCTCCTGACGATTGTATGAGGAACCGCAGATGCCACAGATAACTTTTCCTTTAAACTCTGAAGGTTCTTCCCGCTGTTCTTCTTCGCCTGCTTTTTTTACTTTTGCCTTTTGTTTCAGCATTCGCTGAACGGCTTCATACTCCTCATGTGTTACGATTGGTTCATGATCATTCTCAATAAGCACCTGACGATATTCCCCATTATTTTTTCTTCTTACGAATGGTACAATGTCCTCACTGTATGTTTTCTGAAGAAGCAAGTCACCTGTGTAGACGCTGTTTTTCAGAATGATATAAATGGTTCCGCCTAACCATGCCGCCTTTCCTGTTTTTGTTGGTATCTTCTGTTCGTTCAGGCTTTTAGCAATCCGCCATATTCCATTCCCCTCCAGATATTCGTCGAATATAAACCTCACGACAGCTGCTTGCTTCTGATCCAACTCAAGCAATCCGTTTGCATTTGTACAGTAGCCATATGCCGGATTAGGCAGTATGTATGTACCATTCATAAATCTTTTTTGTATGCTCCATTTCTGGTTTGATGAAATGCTTTCCGATTCCGCCTGTGCCACAGAGGAATAAATGGATATCAGAAATTCACTTTTTTCAGAAAGTGTATGAATATTTTCTTTTTCGAAATACACATCTATTTGCTTTTTCTTAAGCTCTCTGACAATCTTAATACATTCTACTGTGTTTCTGGCAAATCTGCTGATTGATTTGGTACAGATAATATCAATCTCCCCTGCTTCACAGTCTTCCAACATACGCATAAAATCCGTTCTCCCTTTTTCCTTGGTTCCGCTTTTACCATAATCCGCATAGATGCCTGCAAAATTCCAGCCGGCTTTGCTTCGGATCATGTTTTCGTAATACTCCAGCTGGGATTCATAAGAGCCTTTCTGGTGTGGAATATTGGTGCTGACTCTGCAGTAGGCACAGACATTTTTCATCTTTTGTTGCTTTATTTCCACATCTGCAATATCTATCCGTTTTACTTCCATGGTATCCCTCCTTTTTTCAAGCAAAGGATACTTGTTTTTCAGTGACACATCTACTATTTTTTTCATGAAGTTTGGCTTCTGCCGGTTGGAATGTTTGTAGGTTCAAACTATTAATTTGGTTGAATTCCTCTTGTGTAATCAGATTTCGAAACAGCATTCTCGTCAACAACTCCTTAGAAAGTTGGTATCTGATTTCATCCTGCATCTGATCTTTTGACATATAAATTCCCCCTTAATGACTATTTTCCTATTTATGACCTTTCATCAAAGATCCACTCTTTCTCTGATGAAAAGTCACAAATGTGTGCCGCTTAATAGCGGCACACTGTTCTGACTTAAATTTGCCGTATTTGACACTACTTCCCCGACATTGGGCAGCAATATAAACTGTGCCTGGCTGCACACATAGGTTTTTCACCTCCCCCGTCATGCGGGCTGCCGTCCTTGCGATGTCTGGGACTCGGCAGAAGTATCATTGTAGCTCCGTTCCGGTCATGGCATTTGATCCTGCCAAAAGATCATTCCCATACAGCAAAATCGCTCGGATTATGTATTACAGACCAACAAACCTCTCTCAAAAATATGTTTATTTCACGTTCTGTTGTAACGAATCGTCGTGGCGCTCTGTATGGTACTGCTTGTCCCTTTCGGGCGAAACAGAGTAACGTATTTATATTGCTGGGTATTCGGTTTTCAAGGTTCACAGAGGCAAATAAAAAACCCCCCTCACTTATAAGCCGAAATGAGAAGGGGTTTTATAACCTTTTTTCAAAATAAATTTCACCTTTGTTGAAAATATTTAATTACAAATGTCATTTTCCATATATGTCTGTATCTTTTTGCGTAATTTATTTTTCGTTTGATTTACATAAGCCTGCGAAACCCCAATCTTTCTTGCAATTTCCGTTTCTGTAAAACCCAAAAGAAAAAGCTGCAGAATACCATGTTTATCATAGTTTTCTACAGCTTGTATCACTTTTTGACATATTATTTTTTCAACTACAGTCTCTTCCACATTTACAGTTTTATCTCGTATATATTCAATGCCATTCAAATCCTCTGAATCCCAGGCATCATAATGCAACAATCCATTCTTTTGGTCTCTTTCTATTTGATAGCGCTCCTGCCTTCCCATTTGATGATAGATTGTAAAAACTTCTTTGCTGACATCTATGGCTTCTTTTCCAATAAAATACTTTCGCTTTAATTCATTCATGTATATTCCTCCGATTCAAATTTGAACTTTGCAATCGGCAAATTTAAGTCAGAGGTTTAAAACAATAGAACTAAATAAAAAGAGCAAATCTAGAAAAAATTTACTTCTTAAATTTATAAGTATAATCTTAAACACTTTGAACTTTATTATACTCTCTCACTAATTTTTTTACTTTTATAGTTTTATTTCAATTTTGATAAATTCAAATTAAAAGTAAAACAGGGGCAAAATAGCCCCTGTTTTACAAATACTACTTAATCTTTTCACTTGTAATTGAATTTTTTTGAAAAATTGCGCTAATTTCTAGAAAAGTTTCATCAGAAACATATGCGGCCAAACATTGTGAAGAATTGGAAAAACATAGAGTTCGAATGCCAGACTCTATTTCTTGTTCTCCAATAGAAATAGTATATTCCTCTTTTTCTGAATGAATTTCGATTGCATAGGAATTATTTCCCCATATCATATATTCTGAAGAAGTCGGATCAATATTAGGATTATAGTATTTAATTTTTTCGAATGTCTTTTTCAGATACTGATAATCCTCATCACTCAATAACTTTTTTTCTGTAGGAGAAATTGAATCAATAAATATATACGCTGTAGCATTATTAGGAAGAAGATAATCAATTTTTGTATGAGGATTTGAAAAAATAAAACTCACGCTACAACCTATACAAAAAAGCCCAATTACAAAATAAATATATTTATTTTTCATGATATACTTATTGTTTCTTTCCAAGTATATGATACATTACCCCATACAATAGTAAAATCTATATCACGCGCTGTGGAATACTTATATCCTCCAGTTGCAGGATCCATAAATTCTGCCGAAAAATAATTACTTCCAGATTTAGAAAAACCACATAATACAACAAAATGTCCATTATTATCTTTATTTGCATATCCGGCGAAGGCTGGTAATTGCTTTTCATAAAGAGTTTTTACAATACCACTCGCTGTAAGACGGCCAGATTTTTTAATTCTAAAATTATCGCCACCAACATCGTTAAGGACATAATCAATATTAGCAATAATTTGATCCATAGTAAGTCCGACCTTTACATTTGACTGTTGCAATTTATGAATCTTTTCATCTGACCAACTTTTAAACGTACTTGGATGTAAATAGCGAGCTACTGCAAGCAGACATGCAGATGCACAAGTATTGCTAGTAGACTGTTTAACGACTGGAAAATTTGTAAGTGTCCCACCATTTGGTCCAATTTTATATGCTGTAATATCATCTGCATCATATTGAGAAGTTTCTAATTCAGCCTTTGTAATACTAGGTACAAGAAGCTCTTCCCCTACTATAATCCCCTCGGAAAAATCTTGAGCTGATTTATTCATAGCAAGATTTTGTTTCTCCTCAACGAAATATGTATCAATACCATTACCAACGCAAATAAAGTTATCTTGAAGATGACTATTTAACTCATCACTAAAATCTTTTGCCACAGTACAAAATAAAGTACCGTTTTCTGATTTACCAATGGTAAGGATAGATTCCACAGAATTGTTTATGATCAATGGATAGTAAATTATACTCTTATTTAATTCCATGTCACCAGTATCTTCATCATATAAATATCCATAGAAAGGTGTTCCATAATAGAAATCATTTAATTCACCTTCAATATCATACCTTTCTGCATTTAAAATCAGGTGCTCTGTAGCATCTGGAACAATTGAATCTATTGCAACTTCAATTTCAGAATCTACTAAACTATCAGCTGCGTTTGCATATGTAGGTATTGAAAATCCCATTAACATTACCAATGAAAGAGCCAAACAAATATTTTTTTTCATATTTTTCCCCCTAACTTTTTGATTATAATTTATTTGTTTTTGCGCTAATTAGAATAATCATTTATTATAGACATTCTTTTATATTCATTATATAATTTAAAAGTATCCTGTTTGAAATTGCTTTTGTGTTAGCCGCACTGCTCTGCTTTTTCATGCAGGATATTTTTTCACCCTCCTTTCTTTTTTCATCCAATTATTTATATTATCACCCCCTTAACTTTAAAAAACATCCTTATTCAAACCTAATTATACTTATCTATAAATTAGTGCTGGCATTTTGGTTGTGTAACAACCTGGATGACATCCCCTTTCCAAATTGCACCACAAACTTTACATTTTCTTCCCTCATAGTACGTAGTTTTACATGAGCCATCACTATTTTTCTTATGTTCTTTTAACGTAATATCTACAATCTGGTGGGCATGCTGCGGCTTGATTTGATCTTGTGGTTGATTAGAAATTGCTTTAATATCGTCATTGTATATGATGTCATATGTAGTATCTTTTGTATTCTGAACATCAAATCTAACAAAATTATCCAAATCAGAATGATCTTTGCCTCCGATTTTGGTATCAATCATCATATCATCTGATTGAACTTCTTCAATCTCTCCCAATTTTGCTACCTGAACATTATTGGAAAACATCATATTGACTGGTATATCTGCTGCTTTGGCAACCACGTTACTGCAAGTCAGAGAAAATACTGCCAATGCCGAAACAAAAACCTTTCCATGTAAGCCATTTCTCTTTTTCTCTCCCATAATTTCTACAATCCTCCTTTTATAGTGTTTGACATTATTGCCGCTATAACATACACAATATAGATGACTTTTATTGCGTATATTTTCTAACTCCAATGACTTAATGATCAAAGCCGCATACTTTCTCTTTTGCCTTCCATCAAATCTTTCAGTTACTGCTTCATCACAAGCAATTTCCATCCAGGCAGAAAGATTATCTTTCAAGAAATAAAACAGCGGATTAAACCAATTAAGACAATTCAACACAATCATCAAAACTTTTCGTCCTACGTCATTTTGTGATGCATGATAACATTCATGACTCAATACAAACTCTATTTCTTCCTCATCTAGAGCATTGATCATGATTGCTGGGATCACAATATACTTGTGCAGAATTCCGACTGTAAAAGGACTTGTTGTCTCACTATTCCCCATTAGCAAAACGTTTTGTGTTGTATATTTCCCCATTATTTTTTCAAAAGCACTTGCCCAAACATCGCTTTGGATTATAAAACTTGTTCGTTTGATTCGTGTCACTGTGTACAGATACATCAATATTTTCATTGCTATAAATACAAGAACCCCAATAAACCAAATATTGTCTATATACTCAATATGCGGAAATATATTTCTAGCACTAGCAACCACGTTGTTATATGCATTCTGTCCTTCAAAAACGATCAAGTTATAATCTATAAAGCTACCTTCGCTGCCATCCATGATAGAAACCAAATAATAGAATGGTATGACGAAGGAAAATAAAACTACATTATTGGCAAAAACCATAAACTTTGCTGATGTTAGCTTATATAAGTTTTTTTCCAAGATTAAATAAATACTGCTTGAAATAAACCCGCTGATAGATAGCAAAAGCACACATATAAAAATCCTATTTACGATCAATTCCATCGAACCAGTCCTTTAAATCCTGCATCTCGTCATCACTTAACTTTTTCTCGCTTGAAAAAGCTGCTAAGAAACTTTTTAAAGATCCTTGAAATTTAGATTGCAAAAATTGATCCGCTTCTTTTGCAGAAAACTGTTCTTTTGTCAGCAGCGGAAAATAATATAAACTTTTTCCTTTTTTTGATGCAGACACCATTCCTTTCCCTTCTAGTCTTTTTAAGAATGTTCCGACTGTCTGATGTGTCCAGCTTTCTCCATCTTCATTTAACAAAGCGACCACATCTGCAACCGAAATCATTTCTCCGCAGTCCCAAATTTTTTCCATTACCTTCATTTCAGAATCACTAATATTTGTTTTCATCATTACCTCCATTTACTACATTTTGTCGTTTTTATTCTACTACAAATCGTCGTTTATTGTCAATGATAATTAAACACCATTTAGATGTAAAAAAATATTTTAACATTATATTGGTAATAATAAGCAAATCTACCACTTTCTTTGATAGGATATTACCAATGAGGTGTAAAATTATTTATGGACTCCATTTTTGATCGATTAAAGAATTTAAGAGAAGCAAACAATTACAAACAAAATTTCGTTGCCAACTATTTGGAAATATCTCAGCAAAGTTATTCCAGATATGAAAACGGAAAGAGGGAACTGCCAATCCACTTTTTGCCTGCTCTGGCAAAACTTTACGGTGTTTCTGTGGATTACATCCTTGGTTTATCCATGAACTCTCAAGATCTTGAATCTCTTTCCCAAAAAACATATGTTGGAAAAACATTGAAAACCATTGTTGACGATCTTTCTACATTGAACAACGATAACCTTATTTCTGTGATAAAATATATTGAATTTCTAAAAAATACGCAGAAATCCAAATAGAGCATATCTGTATTGATTAGGACTTACGTTTTCTTTATTTTTATAACTATATAACTGTTCAATGAAGTAATTAACTTTTTTTGCTAAAAACTGCCTATGGCATAGTCCTTGCCATAGGCATACTTGTCTCACTCTTTACACTGCCTACTTCTAATATTCTATTTCCCATTCAAAAAGCAATTTCAACTTTAAACAGTGCATCACCCTATCTACAACATTCAATATGACACCCGGCCCACACGTTTATTGGGTGCATCAAAAAAGTCATTAAATTATTTGAAGATACATAAAAAGACCATTTTTAAAAATGGTCCTAAATCATTTTTTCATATCTATTTCATATAAGTAAATAGATGAAATATCTTCTATCGGTATTTCATTTCCATCAATAGTAATCAAAATATTTTTACGTTCATCTATATGTTTATATTGACCTATTATTGTTTGATATTTTCCTCCCTCTTTTTTTATATCTTTTTCAAAGTAGGTAATATGCACATAAGGATGTTCATTTTTCTTCTCTTGTATAAGCTGTAAATTCTCATTGATTTCTGCAATGGCGTCCTCACTAAGCATTCTTTTTTTCTCTGTGTTCCGTTCTGTTTCTTTAATTGCCGCATCATATCCTGTCAGTGCAGCAAAAGGTGAAAATTGTGCTGCACGATTTTGTCTTGACATTCGTGGATGTTTTTTTGATGTTGGGTGCTGTAAGCTCATAATATCATCATATTTTCCACTCATGATTTATGTCCTCCGATCTGATTATTCCTGTCTTTTGCTGTTGCCCCTTCTTCCAAACTAACACCTTTCAAAACTGCATTCTTTCCAAACTTATGCCTAATAGACAGCAACGCCTGTTGTAGTTTTTTCTCTTTTTCTCTATCAGCAGCTTCTTTTTCTTCTAATTTTTTCTTTTCAGAGTAATCTGTAAAGAGGTCTAATTGTTCACAAATATGACTCTTTAGAGCATCTTCTTCTGCATTCACATGATTTGCTACAATATTGATTCTTCGGATCAGAAGTTTTTCATCCGTAATATCTTCAAAAAGTCTTATTGCTGCATCGATGATCTTTTTGCTGGAAGAAGTAGGTTTACCAAGTGAAATCGTACCTTGTGCATGCTGCGGGACTGCTCTACCATAATGGTCTATTTTGATCTTGCCAGTATAAGAACGTTTTTTTTCAGTATCATTCAGATTTTCTCTGTCATAACCTATTGTCAAAACAAGTTGATCTGTCACAAAACCTTTTTCCACTAAGTCTAAAGAAAGCTGATCAGCCATTTCCAGCAGCACGATTTTCGCCTTTTCATTTGGATAAGGACAATGTAGCACTTGACCAGAACCCATACTATTGTTTTCCGGTTTATACGCCTTAATATCCGCAATGGTACAAGGCTCCCATCCCCACGCATGGTCAATCAGCAGCTCTGCATTGATACCAAAGAGTTTATATAGTAACTCCTCATTATGATAATCTGTCTCTTTTCCTATGGAACATCTCGCAATATCTCCCATAGTAAACAGACCATTGTCCTCCAGTTTCTTCGCATAGCCTCGTCCAACTCTCCAGAAATCTGTGAGTGGTCTATGTTCCCACAATAGCCTACGATATGACATTTCATCAAGCACCGCAATACGTACGCCATTTTCGTCTGGCTGTATGTGCTTAGCTCCAATGTCCATGGCAACTTTAGCTAAATACAGATTAGAACCAATACCAACAGTAGCTGTAATACCCGTTTTCTTCAAAACCTCGAGAATGATTTTCATTGCAAATTCTTTGGCGGTCAATCCAGAGGTTTTCAAGTAAGGTGTCACATCCATAAACACCTCATCTATGGAATAAACATGGATATCCTCAGGGGAAACAAACTGCATATAAATATTATAGATATAGGCACTTTGCTTGATATAATAACTCATTCTTGGCAAAGCCACGATATAATCAACCGCAAGAGCAGGATTTACTTTTAATTCATCAGCATCACAGGAGGAGCCTGTGAATTCTTTACTTTGCAAGCGGGCTTTACGTTCATAATTGATTTCCTTTACCTTTTGCACTACCTCAAAAAGCCTTGGTCTGCCTTTGATCCCCATTGCTTTAAGAGAAGGTGACACAGCTAAGCAAATGGTTTTATCCGTTCTGCTGGCATCTGCCACCACAAGATTTGTTGTCAATGGGTCTAGTCCACGTTCCATACATTCCACGGAAGCATAGTATGATTTTAAGTCGATAGCGATATATGTTTTTTCGCTCATGCTATCACCTCTTTTATACTTCTATGATTATATTATAACCTGCAAAAGGAACAAAAAGCAAAATAAGAATATTACATAAAAATGTACAGAAGATATTATCCCCTGTACTGAAGTAATCTTATTATTTCTTGTCTGGAAAATGAAGTTTTTCCAACTCCTTAAATTTATTACAGCACTCATTTTTTATTTTTTGAAGTGCCAATATCCATAAATTCACAATAGGATCTGGAATTGTACTAAAATACACTTTATTGATTTCAAATAATGTATTTAAAGAATTGGTTGCAGGAGTAACAATACCAGAGTCTACTGGACCTATTGGAATATCAACAAAATCTCCTTCTAGCGATAATCTTGAGAATGTTCCTTGAGATGAAGCATGAACTAATTTATTCGATAATTTATATTCGGCTTTCCAACGCTGTAGATTGACTTTACATTCCTTTTCAATATCATTAAATGTATAATGTTTTTTAGACTTAGACATAAATTTCCCAGCCCAATCATACCAATCTCCATTGTATTTTATATACGCCTTTGCACATTCATCACCTTGATCTGATATAAAATGTGCAAGCACACATATCTCATACATAGTTCTAAAACGAGCATATGCTCCATCTGCATATCCGTTTCTCAATAAAACAAGTATTTCATTACCAATTTGTATAGCTCTCCCCTGCAAGCAAGTAAGCACTTTAAAAACTACTATTCCTTTCGTGGAATTATCAACCGTATAGTACTGATCTAAATAATTTAATAGAGAATTTCTAAATTCTGATATACTATCAAGATAAAAACTATATAAATCAAATCCTTCTCCCCATATTTGTTCCATATGGCTATAGTTTTTATCATTTTCTTTTTTCTTCTCTATATGATATGTACTCATATAGTTTGCTATGGTACCTGTAATGGTCCCCAAAAATCCTTCTAGAAAATCATCATATTTTTTATCAAACTCACCATTTTTATAAAATTCTTCTTTTTGTTTTTCGGTTAATTTTCGACTTTCTATTTCTTCGTTTAACGAAGCATTAAAATTTTTCCATTCATCAAAAAATAAAATTTTACCGTTCAAAACATCACCTCCATCAAAGCAATACGATATCTTTCATATTTCAACGTCCACCTGAAGCATAGTTTCCCATATGGATATCTATAACTTCCCTCACAGGTTGAATCAAGGCTTCCTCGTACTGGCATTTCCACTGTATCTGACTGCTCATTCTTCCGTTTACCATACCATCAACCGTTTCTCCATCTTGGATTGGATTATTATTTTCCAAAATATAGGAAGCAACATTATATGCGTGGTTTACAATCCAGTTTGGATCTACATCATGAAAATGATACTGAAGATCTGGCAAATACAATGTATTCATGCCAACTGTATCAATGAGCATATCCTCCGTTCCCTCTATATTGAAAAAACGCACATTGACACCAAAACGAATGAAGCGGTCATATCCAGAAATTTGATTATTTCTTACATCTTCAGCCAAAAACAATTTACCACTGTTTTGAAAATAGAAAGCCTCGCATGTTGGAAACAGTTCCGCAAGAGCCTCAGTAAAATCCATATCCAAATCAGCTCGTTCCTGAGCAGCCAATGCACCTGCCAACATATCCGTTGCCATCACCTGATACTGACATTCCTCAAAAATACGATCTCTGTCATTTTGGCAGTCCCACATTTGACTTTTCAAAAACGCATCAAATCCCTTGCCTTCAAAGCTAGAACATCCCATGAGAAAAAGCTGCACAGGAGATTTTCCATCTTGAAACTCAGCTATATGTTCCAAAGCAGCAACACCTGCCATTTTTTCATCACAGCAAAAGCAATCAACTTTACCAATATGACGCTTCATAGTGTCCAATATTTGTTCTTGCTTCGGCATTTCAACCTGTTCTTTGAATAACATTTGTATGATAAAAGAACCGCCAGGACGAGAACCTTTCTTATCATCTAAATTCTGCTGAAAAACTTCTCCACTCATTTCTTTTCCTTCTTTCTCTCAGAGAATAACTTAAAACGGAACTCCAACTCTTGTTGAACGAACTCTTTCGGTAAATTACGAGGATTGGCAATCAAATACCATGTTCGATAGGTTCGTTTTTCTATATCCTGCTCCTGAAGATAAAGTTGATAGGCAGCTTCATCTTCTTCATTCCATATATCATATCGTTTTTTTGCCATCATAAAACGCTCTACAATAGCATCCAATTCTTCTACGGTACGACTTGCAGCCCAAGCATGGTTCACATCGCTGCCATGAGAGAAATAGAAGATTTGTTTTCCCATCCAATGGCGCACCTTTTGCTCCGGCGTTCCACGCAATTCCGTCTGATGGCGGTACTCTGCCAGCTGCTCAGCCGTTCCATACCGTTCCACCATCTGCTCTCGCACATGGATATACCAGCTGTAATCCTCCGCCTCTGTGAAGGGAGTGCAGACCAGCTGTAATGCCTCTGTGGGGTCTACTTCAAAGTGGTCAATAAAGTCGAGGTAGTGGGCTTTAATCAGAGGCAGAAAGGTGTCCAGTAGCCCAATGTCCAGCCGCAGATCCTCTGTCAGCATCCGAAAGAACGAACCGCCTGTTGTTGGTTCTATTTTGAAAGAGTAGAGCCTATCATCTCCCTGCTTTATGATACAGGTGAAACCCACCTCCACATTTCCATGACCGATTTCATAGTCAATGTAGTTGTAGCGACTCCGATCAAACCATATATGATATGTCAGTCCATTTTTCATCCTCTTTTTGAAGTCGCCCTTTTTCAGACGCTTCCAGCCCTTTTCCTCCAGACCAAGACCATTCCACAGGTAGTCTAAGGCTTCATGAAATATATCTACCGGACGTTTTTGTTCCACCCTATCCACCTCCAAACGAATCTTCAATAATCTAGCAAAATGGGTACCTGATGATTCTCCGCAAACTGTATTGCTTGCCAGAACATAGAAAAGGCAAACTTCGCAAGTGATTCCGTGCTATACTGGGTATGTTCTGGAATATCCGCTTTGCTATATTGACCATCCAAATCGATCGAACCATCAACTGGATACCCCTCTGTATCAAGCCAACTTAGAATCGTGTTCTCATCAGCCTGCCACGCTAGAGCATTTAATCGTTCCAGCTCGTTTTTTAAGCCGCCCATAGTACCAATGGCAGCTACATTTTCTGTTGGCAAAGGTGCTTGAAATAGAAAAGCATCTGAGATAGGAATCCATAATGTTGCACCTCGAAACAAAGACCATATTCGTTCCTTGTCTTCTGAAAGGCGGGCAATGATGGGATGCTCCATGAAGTCCCAATCTTTCTCCACTTTATCAGGTACAGGTTCTTCGTATGAATGGCAAGCGGCTACCAACAACATAGCACCAAAAGCATCCCAGTCTGGTTTATCAGTATAATAAGGCTTTTCGTTATCTTCCGTCCATGGTGTATAAGGCTTATGTCCCGGTGCTGTAATTGCTGCCAGAATCTGATCACGCCAGTTCTCTACAATTTCCTGTACTTCAGCAGGACTCATTTCTTCCTCATCATCAACTTCCGCACCATCTGGTGTGATTTTTTGAAAGGCATAGCCGTTTTCTTCTGCCCATTGTTGAACAGTACTTTTCCAGTTATGCGCATAATATCTGGTCAATGTCCCTGCATAAATGTCTAATCCCATATTGCTCCCTCCTTACTTGCTTTGAATTCTTTTATAAAATTAAAACTACTTTTATAACTATTTCTCTACTTATCAAAGCAGCTCCAAAGTACAGTCATGCCCAGAATTATTTGTATCTAAAATGATTTCTGTAATTGCATTTACATTTTCACTCCCTAAATCATGCAGGCTCTTTTCATAAAACAGCCATTTTATGTGTATTGGTTCTCCATATGAATGTTGTCCAAATCCTCCTCGAAGTACATCATTAAAGGCGTTCAGATTTTGTCCGATCCTCCAATGCAGACCGCAAGTAAACACACGCTCCACCTCATCATAGAAGCCTCTCATAGTTGAAAATCGTCTACCATCAATGATAATACCTTTCGCACCTTCAGTAGCCTCCTCTTAAAGCTTCCCGTATGGTATGATTGCTTCTTTATAGCAGGAAATAACTTTTTCTAACCATTCATCAGAGTAATGCAACATAATACTGTCTGCAATCAACCCAAAGTCATCAGCAATGTATCCTGCTAAATCATCACACTCTGTTTTTTCGTAAACTGTAATATATGCTTTTTTCTCGATTTCTCTGGTATCTACCATTTCTTTTCCCTTTTTAAGTTCTTCTATGGCTTGGTACACTCTTACCCACTCACTGTCAAAGGGGTCACATTCTCTTTGGTCTAAAAAATCATCTATATTTATGGTTTCGTAATTGACTTTCTTCAATTTATCAAGCAGTTCAAATATTTGATTATCTAGCATGTCATTCACCTCTCAGTCCCATTCAAACGGCTCCTTTAAATCATATTTCTCCATAATTCTCTTTTCTAAAGCTTCATAGGCATCCATATCCTCTGGCTGTGCTG
>ERZ779866.864-NODE-864-length-32819-cov-6.167287_pt1 | contig 32819 bp, 23 predicted proteins | sample MGYA00511248_ERZ779866 | MGnify/ENA primary metagenome ERZ779866 (study PRJEB29588, sample SAMEA2155758) | human gut metagenome | biome: human gut; feature: human-associated habitat; material: faeces | place: Denmark | collected 2008/2010 ... | reverse complement strand
AAGTTTACGATCTCGTAATCAGGATATTTGTTTACCATATGATGAACAAAGTTTCCACCGATAAATCCGGCTCCACCGGTTACTAATATTTTCATGCTATTCTCCTTATTTATCTAAAAATTTTCCTGCCATAACGTCCATTAAATACTGTCCATACTGGTTTTTCTTTAATGGTTCGATATCTGTTAATAACTGGTCCTTTGTGATCCAGTGATTTAAATATGCGATCTCTTCTAAGCAGGCGATTTTTCTGTGCTGATGTGTTTCGACTGTTTTTACAAAGTTTGTTGCTTCCACTAAGGATTCATGGGTTCCTGTATCTAACCATGTAAATCCCTGTCCAAGTAATTCAACATCTAACTCACCTTTTTCCAGATAAATCTTATTTAAATCTGTAATCTCAAGCTCTCCTCTGGCAGATGGTTTTAATTCTTTTGCATATTTTACGACATTGTTATCGTAGAAGTATAATCCTGTGACACAGTAGTTTGATTTTGGCTTTTCTGGTTTTTCTTCAATGGAAATGGCTTTTCCATCAGAATCAAATTCAACGATTCCGAAGCGTTCTGGATCATCTACATAGTATCCGAAAACAGTTGCTCCTTCTTTTTTATTTGCGGCACGTAACAGGCGTTTCTTCAATCCATGTCCGTGGAAAATGTTATCTCCAAGGACCATAGCTACACTGTCATCTCCGATAAAATCTTCTCCAATGATAAATGCCTGTGCTAGTCCGTCTGGTGATGGCTGCACTGCATAAGATAAGTTCACTCCAAACTGATGTCCGTCTCCTAACAAAGACTCAAATCTTGGCGTATCACTTGGTGTGGAAATGATCAGAATATCACGGATTCCTGCATTCATTAATACAGATAATGGATAATAGATCATTGGTTTATCATAAATTGGCAGTAACTGTTTGGATGTTACCATGGTTAATGGGTACAGTCTGGTACCGGAACCTCCGGCAAGAATAATTCCCTTCATTTGTGTTCCCTTTCTCCCTCTGGGTAATAATTAAAACTTAAATGTGTCTTTTAAACCTTTCCATTTCTGGTCTTTTTCAGAAATGATCAAGTCAACGCCTTCTTCTAATGGCCATTCAACTCCGATTTCTGGATCATTCCATGCAAGACCGCCTTCGTCTCCTGGATGATAGAAATCTGTACATTTGTAGCAGAATTCTGCTTCATCAGATAATACTAAGAAACCATGTGCAAATCCTTCCGGAATATAGAACTGTTTCATATTTTCTGCTGATAATTCTACACCGAACCATTTTCCATAAGTTTTGGAATCAGATCTTAAGTCTACAGCTACGTCAAATACTTTTCCTCGCACAACTCGTACTAATTTTCCCTGTGGAAACTGTTTCTGGAAATGTAATCCACGAAGTACGCCTCTTGTAGACATAGACTGGTTATCCTGTACGAATACCATATCAAGTCCTGCTTCTTTCATGTCGTTCTGGTTATATGTTTCTACGAAATATCCTCTTTCATCTTTAAATACTGTTGGTTCAATAACATAAAGTCCTTCAATATCGCAAGGTGTTACTGTAATTTTTCCCATGATCGTTCTCCTTTTTATTTTAATATTCAATCTCTTTTAAATATCTGCTTAATGCATCCTGCCATGTTGGTAATGGTGTAAATCCATTGGCTGTCAGCTTGCTCTTATCCATTCTGCTGTTAGATGGACGTTTTGCCTTAACAGGGAATGCAGATGATTCTACCGGTGTTACCTTTACTTCATCCATACCAGCCTGACGGAAAATCTCGCAGGCAAAGTCATACCAGCTGATGTACCCGCCCTCGTTGGTGGCGTGATAGGTTCCATACTTGTCCGTTTCGATCATGTCCACCAGCAGCCGCGCCAGGTCCAGCGTATAGGTCGGCGTGCCGACCTGGTCGCTTACTACGCGCAGGGTGGAATGTGTCTGCCCAAGGCGCAGCATGGTTCTGATAAAGTTCTTTCCGCTCAGACCGAATACCCACGCGATGCGCACGATGAAGTACTTTTCCAACAGTTCACGTACCGCCAGCTCGCCCTCCAACTTTGTCTGGCCGTAGACGTTCAGCGGGGCAAAGTCCTTGCAGTCCGGCTGCCACGGATCTTCGCCCTGCCCGTCAAACACATAGTCCGTACTGATGTACATCAGCTTGCAGCCCAGTTCCCGGCAGATCTGCGCGATATGACGCGTGCCGCCCGCGTTGATGGCGCGCACCTTATCCCGATTTTCTGTTTCTTCGGCCGCGTCTACGGCCGTCCACGCCGCACAGTGTATCACCGCGTCGGGCTGCGCGCGCAGGAGGCTCTCCCGCACCGCTTCTGCGTCCGTGATGTCCAGCCGCTCATAGGGCATGGCACATACCGCGCTTCCGTCCTGCGCGCCACTGTATGTGGACGCAAGATCGCTGCCGATTCCCGCGTGCCCGCGCCGTGCCAATTCATTCATCACGTCGTGGCCTAGTTGGCCGCAAGCACCTGTAACAAATATTTTCATTTGTCTGAGCTACCCCGCATTATATTTCTCCATACACGAAGTTGCAGTCGCTGTCTGAAAGCAGAGGTGAGGTCGTGTCCTTCTGCGACAACAGCTCCTCCACCACTTCGCCCCAGTCCACACCGATAGTGGGATCGTCAAAACGGATGCCGCGGTCATGTTCCTTGCTATAAAGGTTATCCACCTTATAGCAGAACTCCACATCATCCGTCAGGGTCTTGAAGCCATGCCCGAAGCCACGTGGAATATAGAGCATACGCTTGTTTTCCGCGCTCAGCTCTACCGACTGCCATTTCAGGTAGGTCGGGCTTCCCTTTCGCAGGTCGACAGCCACATCCATCACCGCACCGCGGGCGACGCGTACCAGCTTGGCCTGCGCCATAGGTGCGTTCTGGAAGTGGATGCCGCGAAGTGTCCCCTTTTGCGCCGTAAAGGACTGATTGTCCTGCACGAATATCGCGTCGATGCCCATGGCTGCAAAGGTAGCGGTAGAGTAGGTCTCCATGAAATAACCGCGGTGGTCGCCAAAGACCTGCGGCTCCAAAAGACATATGCCGGGAATTTGGGTTTCAATTCGTTTCATTACATTTGTACGCTTCCTTTTGCAAATGCGTTCGGATGCATGGCGCTTTTGGATATTTGGCATTCAATGAAGCGAACGGGTAAGATTATCCGTATACTCCCTACGGCCTATCAGGCAAGCTGCACTTGAAACATACGGACCCACTCCGCGGCGCACAGCAATCGCCAGATTCGAAAATCTCCACGCTGTATTTTCTGCTGTCCTTTATACCATTGTAGGAAACGCTTTGCATCTACAATGGGAGCAAGGGTATAGGCCGCCTGCTCCAAGGCGGTCTCTAGTTCCTGCTTATGTGCCAGAATCCATTGATCCTCCGGTGTGACGAAACCCATTTTGTCATAGCGAGTGGTGATGGCTGCCGGCAACAGCTGCTTAAGTCCACTGCGCATCACCCATTTGGTTTTTCCGTCTTTCAGCTTGACAGTAAAGGGCATAGCAAACACGCCCTCCATGAAGTCGGCATCCAGAAAGGGTACCCTTGCCTCTACAGAAAAAGCCATGGAATTGCGGTCCTCATAGTGCAGCAATTCGGTCATACCAATATCCATGAATGCGCAGATAAAAGTTCTCGGATCACGCTTGGCAAAGCGGAGCTTGGTAGCACAAAGTGTATCCATTGCTTTATCAGACAGATGAAGCCAGCTGCGCTGGGGGCTATTCTTTTGATAACAGCGGAAGACTCTTTTTTGCATCCATAGCGGAAGAAGGGCCTCCAGGATGGTTACGGCCAGAAAACGCCATTGGTTCTGCACTTCGTTGGTGGAACGTAGCCGAAAGTAGGCATTCAACTCCCGACGCAAACGCGCCCAATGCCCATGCCGAAACAGCCATGCGAATAAGAGCTTGTAAAAGTCCGTGTATCCTGCTAGTTGCTCATCCGCTCCCTGACCGTCCAGCATCACTTTCAGGCCTAGGGAATGGGCTTTACGAAATACTTCGTGCTGTGCAAAAATAGAGGTTGAGGAAAATGGCTCATCCATGTGCCACACGAGGTCCCGAAGACAGGACAGCAGATCATCCATTCTGGGGAAAACTTTGCTGGATATCACACCCGGACAGCTGTCCACTACGGTCTGAATAAAGGGACGCTCATCATACCGGGAATCTTCAAAGCAGGAAGAGACGGTATGTTGCCGGAACGGTTGCTGCCGGTCGCGCAGTTGGCGGTTAGCCTCGCAAACGATGGCGGAGCTGTCCAGGCCGCCCGAGAGGCAAAAGCCCACCGGCACATCCGACCGTAGGTGTCTTGCAACCGCATTTTTAAACAGGGTGTGGAATGTATTGGCCGCTTCCTGGTCACTCATTGCTTTCGGGGCAATTTCCATAGGATCAAACCAGCGGGAAACAGAAAAGCTGTGTTTACGCAGATCATAGCGCAGGCAATGCCCCCCGCGCAACTGGAATACCTCATCAAAGAGCGTTTGGTCTGAATAGTCCAGGTATCCCGCCGCCAAAAAGACTTCCAGAGCTGGCTGGTTTGCGCGGGGTTTGTGATCCATTACAGGCAGAAGCTGCTTAATTTCCGAGCCAAATGCAAACCGGTTTGTATTTTGAAAATAATAAAACGGTTTTATGCCAAAGCGATCACGCGAGCAAAAAAGAACACGCTCCCAGCGATCATAAATAGCAAAAGCCCACATACCGTTCAGCCTGCGCTGACACGCTTCACCCCAGTAGTCATACGCAGCCAGAAGCACCTCACTGTCCGTCTGGGAATGAAAAACATAGCCTTTTTTGCACAGAATTGAGCGAAGCTCGGAATAGTTATAGATTTCCCCGTTGAAGACAAGCTGGTAACGGTCGCCGTAGGCCATGGGCTGTCGGCCATCCGAGGTGAGATCCAGAATAGCAAGCCGCCGATGCCCCAAGCATATTTCTCCCTCTTGCCAGATACCTCCGTCATCCGGACCGCGGTAGCGAATGCAGTCCAGCATAGTTCCCATCATGTCAGAAGAGGCAGTATGCCCCTTTTCGATGATTCCCGCAATGCCGCACATATCCTTTTCCCTTTCTACAGCCGTGCGATTACCCTATGCAGCACGCCGGCAAGCGCCGGATAGGAAAATTCCGCGAGCGCGTTGTCATCAGGCGTATAGGCAGGCATGCCTGTATCCTTCCACGACAAGTATGCCGCCGTCATCGCTTCTCTGAGCTGATCGAGCGTCTCTGGTCGGCAGGTTTCACAGCAGTAACCTATACCTGTCTTTTGAAATATGTTATATACCCGGCTATACGGTTGATTCCCCGTGCATATGGCAAAAACAGGTTTACGCGCTAGCATATATTCGTAGAGTTTACCCGTGACGATGCCTTGATCCACTCCCGTATTCCAAGTGCATAAAATCAGGCCAGCCGCTTGGCTGCGGATGATGGCAGCCTCCTGTCGGCTCAAAAAGCCTAGATCCTCCACCCTGTCGCCAAGTCCGTATTGGGAGGCCTGTTCGGCAAAAAGGCCACCTTGCCAGCCCGCATATTGCAGCACGACGTCTTTTCTCTGGATAACGCCACTTTCTATCTGCGCGGCAAGGGAAGCGAACAGAGGCGTCAGGTCACTGCGGTGCACACCACTGGAATAGAGCGTTCCCGTGTACACCAGCGCAAATTTCCGGGGCATAGCGGGGGGAATTGCTTCCTCCGGATCATATCCATTGGGGAGGACCAGCGTATATTGTCCCTGGCGCAGCGAGAGCATTGGTAGTAATTCCGGGCTGACCGTCGTTACCAGCGATGCACAGCCCACATGCTTTTTTTCAAAGTGTCGCCGATATATCCGGTTTATCTGTGGCGTCATGGAGGAACGATAGGGGTCTCGAAAGTCTGCAATCCATCTGATTGCCGGATTCCGCTTGGCAATCCATTCACCAAGAAGATGTGGCCAAAGGGGATCGTAGCTGGTGATAAGCACATCGCATTTCAAAAGCTCCGGGTGACTGCGAAGATACGCTTTTGCCTGAAAAAACTGTAGCTGGTCCTTTACATCGTGAAGGACTTCATACATCATACGCTTGCCGTCAGAAGGATCTGCCGGTACATTGGTGTTGTGATCCCCATGGTATACGCTGTGGCGGTACTTAATCGCATAGTAGCGTTTTAGAGCGTCGCTGTCTGGGATTACGTTGTAGTGCAAAAAAATGCCCATTTCCTTTTCCAATAAAGCATCTTTTGACGCTGCATTCCCGTCATCAATATGATAGTGTTTTTCATTGGTCAGCACGCTGATCTGATATGCTCCTGTCTGACGGAGATATTTGGCCAGTTTGGTCCACCGAATGGAAGCGATAGATTGTGTGGGCGCAATATACTGTGCTACAATCAATAGGCGTATCATGCGTTTTCCTCCTGAGAAAGGAGGCATCTGAATTCACAGGCACGATCATGAAAGCGTTGCTGCCATAGCTCCAAGCAAAAAAAGCCCCATAGATTGCGTGCGTAAGAACCCTCCTGTTCAATTTTATCCAGCACCTTGCGGTTGTCCACAAAATCCCGTTGCAGCGCCCGCGTGGAGGACAACGTATCATGAATGAACTCCCTGGCTGGACCCTTGGCCCAAAGAGCAAACGGCGTGGGAAAACCCATTTTGTCTTTGCGTTCGAGGATGCTTTTCGGTATGTAACGGCTCATGGCTGAACGCAAGATGTATTTCATTGTACCGTTTTTGAATTTGATGACCGCAGGAATTGTGGCGGCAAACTCCACCAGCTCCCGATCCAAAAACGGTACGCGCGACTCTATACCATGTGCCATACTCATGCGGTCTTCTACCTGCAAAAGCGCAGGCAAGAGGGTCTTGAAATCAAAATGGGTCATTCTGTCTAGATAGGAGTGCTTGTCTACATTTTCTGCTACAAACAGATGTTCATATGCTTGATAGGGGTCATAACCCGAGGAGCATTTAAGGGAAAGAAAGTCATCCCGGATGCAGTCAGCCATCGCAGGCGCTCGGTTGATCAGTTGAAAGTAGCGCTTAGCGGGATCGTCAAACAAACCGCTGCTGAAAAAGCTTTTCAGCATAGGCTTATAGTTGCGTAGGCTGGAAAGGTTGGGAATGATAGATTCATAGGTGACCACATAAGGAGCATTGTAGGCTGTACCGTCGATGGCTCCCTTGATACATTGTTCAAAGTACGCTACCAGATACCGTGTGTATCCTCCGAAAATCTCATCACCGCCTTGCCCGCCAAGCACCACCTTGCGGTGTGCTCGCGCTAGCCTGCTAACCATGTATTGCGGAAAGGCTCCGGGTCCAGCCGTAGGCGTATCTAGATGATAGATCACGTCACTGATATGGCTAATGAAATCCCTTGCGGTTATTTCCGTTTCAAACAGCTCAAAATCCTTGGCTTGGGCCACCTCACGAGCATAGGGGCTTTCGTCATATTCCGGTCCTTCACCAAACTTTCCGATGAAACCCTGAAAGCTGCTGCCTACCAGATCCCGTGCTAACCCTGCTGTGATGGAGGAATCCACACCTCCGCTGACATAGCCTCCAATCGGCACGTCGCTGCGCACATGGTATTCCAGCGAACGCTGGAATTTTTCCTCCAGCATGTCATGAAAATACTGCTCGGTATGGTACAGGTCAGGCCGGTAGTAAACTTGCCAGTATCGCCTTGTCTCTATTTTACCCGATATGCCAATCGTCAGACTGTGGGCCGGTTCCAACTCATGAATACCATGAAATAGCGTCTTGCCATCCATACAGAACTGGAAGACGCAATAATCTTGGAAAGCGTCTGCATCAGTCTGGATATCAGTAAGAAAAGGGAGAAGCGCTTTTATTTCCGAGGCAAAATAGAATGTACCGTTTACTACGGTGTAGTATAGCGGCTTGATACCGAAATGGTCGCGCGCACAAAAGAGTCGCTGTTCCTTTTCATCCCATAGAGCAAAGGCGAACATGCCGGAGAAATGCTCCACGCAGCGTTCGCCCCAGCGCCGGTAGGCATGGAGGATGATCTCGGTATCGCTACTAGTACTGCAGGATACGTCAAGCTGATGGCGTAGCTCGATATAGTTGTAGATTTCGCCATTAAAGCAAACCCAGTTGCCGCCTCCGTCTGTCATGGGCTGTTGGCCGTTGGAAAGGTCGATGATGCTAAGCCGACGGTGCGCAAAACCTATGTTTTGTTCCTTGCGGGTCCAAATGCCCTGACCGTCTGGACCACGATGGGCCTGCAAGGTATTCATTATATGCAGCTTTTGGCTAAGCCTGCCAATGCTGCTACCGTCCAACCTAAGAATTCCTGCGATGGAACACATGCCGGTTCTCTCTTTCGTTTGTCAGTCCTGGAGCAAAGCATGGAAATAAGATTCGCGGTCGTGAAACGTGCGTTGCCACAGCTCTAGGCAGAAAAAGCCCCACAGGTTACGCGCAAAGCTACTTTCTCCTCCTGCAGATACAAGCACCTTCTGATTATCAACATATTCACGTTGAAGTGCCCTGGGCGAGGTAAGAATATCCTGTACAAAACATTTTGCATCTTCTTTGGCCCATTTGGTAAAGGGGGTAGGAAAGCCAGCTTTGTCCTTCCGGTTGTTGATACTGTCTGGCAGATAGTTGCGCATACCGTTACGCAGAAGATATTTCATGGTACCGTTTTTGAATTTGATACTGGCGGGCACCGTAGCTGCGAATTCTACCAGTTCGCGGTCCAGGAAAGGTGAGCGGGCCTCTACACCGTGCGCCATGCTCATGCGGTCTTCCACCTGCAAAAGTGCGGGCAACTGCGTTTTGAAGTCGAAGTGGGTCATTCGGTCCAAATAGGAGCGCTTGTCCACATTTTCAGCCACAAACAGCCGTTCGTATTCTGCATACACATTGCTTTCCGGCAGGTTTTCACGGCGGATGCATGCCTCCATAGATGGCGCGCGGTTGATCAACTGGAAATAGCGCTTGCTGGGTTCATCAAACAGGCCGTGACTCCAGAAGGTTTTAAGCATGGGTTTGTAATTGCGCAGGCTGCACAGATTGGGGATAATGGATTCATAGGTGACGACATAGCTGCCTGTTTCAGCCGTTCCTTCGATGGCGCCCTTGATACACTGCTCAAAGTAGGCCACCAAATAGCGAGTATAGCCGCCAAATACCTCGTCGCCACCTTCACCACCCAGCATTACCTTGTACTTTTCCGAAGCAAAACGTCCTGCCATGAACTGCGAAAAGGAACCCGGCCCCCCCACAGGGGTGTCCAGATGATAGATCACTTTTTCAATGTTATTGATAAAATCCTCTGAGGTAATGGTCAGCTCATTGAGCTTGAAGTGATATTTCTGCGCCACATCACGCGAATATGCGCTTTCATCGTACTCTGGACCCACGGCGAACTTGCCGACATAGCCCTCAAAGTCCGGGAGAATCTGTGAGGCGAGTGCGGCTGTGAGAGACGAATCCACGCCGCCGCTGACATAGCCACCTAGGGGAACCTCGCCGGTTGTACAGGATTTTACGGAGCGCCAGAGAAGTTCCTCCAGCGTTCTGGAAAAATAAGCCTCCGTATGATCCAAATCCGGCTCATAATATACTTGCCAATAACGGCGAGGAACGGGCTGCTCACCAGGACGAACCATCATGCTGTGCGCAGGCTCCAGTTGAGAGACACCCTTAAACAGGGTTTTGGCCCCCAGACAGAACTGGAACACGAGGTAGTCTTGAAAGGCGGCTGGGTCCGTTTCGATATGAGCAAGGAAAGGCATCAACGCTTTTATTTCTGAGGCGATGTACAGAACATCTTCCACCTTGGTATAATACAATGGCTTGGTACCGAAATGGTCACGAGCGCAGAAAAGCGCATGTTGTTTTGCATCCCAGATGGCGAAGGCAAACATGCCCGAAAGGTGCCTGGGGCAGTCTTCCCCCCATTTCTGGTAGGCATGCAATAGCACCTCGGCGTCGCTCTGGGTACGGTATGTACCGCCCAGTTCCTCGCGCAGCTGCTGATAATTGCTCAAAAATCCGTCAAAGCAGATCCAGTTTCCCGCGTCGTCGGACAGAGGCTGCTGGCCGCCCTGTATGTCAATGACGGCCAGACGGCGTTGCGCGAGGCCAACGCATTGGTCGGGCGAAGTCCATACCCCCTCGCCGTCGTTACCGCGATGAGCCTGCAAGCGGTTCATCACACCCAGCTTTTTCTCCAAACGCTCCACGGGCATAAGCCCCATATTCATAATTGCCGCGATAGAACTCATCTGAATATCCGCCTTTCCTCGAAAACGGCTGTCGGGAGAATGCCGGCAAGCGCCTTCGCTCTTAAAAATTGCTGCTTTCTGCCGCATGGACGAGGAGTTACAGCGTTTGAGTCAGAATCTCCGTCAGTCTTTCGGAGGCATGACCGTCGCCATAGGGCAGCGTATAAGCCGCATCATCCACGTGGGTATGCATTACCTTAGCCAGAATGTCCGCTTTGCAGGGTTTGCATAGAATGTTCTGATTGCCAGAGAGGGTTTCCACCCATTCCGTCTGATCGCGCACGGTGACGCAAGGCGTATGCAGGATATAAGCTTCCTTTTGCAATCCCCCGGAATCGGTAACGACCTTTACGGCGTTTTTGGTGTAAAAGAGCATATCGATATATCCAACAGGCTCGATGGCGATTGTATTGGTGAAATGGTGTTCCTCCCATACACGTCGCACCAGCGGTACAGTACGTGGATGCACCGGGAAGATTACCGGGTGGTCCAATGACTCAAAGGAAGATAGAATTTCGCGGATTTTGTCATAGGTATCAGTGTTTTCCGCGCGGTGGATGGTTGCCAGGTACCAAGTGTCCGGCATGGCTTCCTCACCCCAAAGACGATGGCTGCGCTCAAAAAAATAGGATCGAGGATGCCGGTCGATCAAGGCCGAATAATGCTTTACCGCATCGCACATTACATCGCCCACATTATATACATGGTGACTGATGCCCTCTTTAGCCAGGTTTTCCACAGCAGCCTGGGTGGGAGCAAAGAGGATCGAAGAGAGATGATCGGTTACGACACGGTTTTGCTCCTCAGGCATGCGCATGTTATAGGAACGCAATCCCGCCTCTACATGTATCACGGGAATGAGGACTTTGGATGCTGCCAGTGCGCCCGCAAGGGTGGAATTGGTATCGCCATATACCAGCACGGCATCCGGCTTTTCCCGCATAAGCAAATCCTCGATGCCAGTGAGCATCTGTGCCGTTTGATGCGCATGGGTGCCAGAACCCGCGTTCAGGCAGTAATCGGGCCGGGGAATCTGCAATTCCTCAAAAAAGATATCGGACATATTGGTATCGTAATGCTGGCCGGTATGCACCAGCACTTCCCGGCATTGCCCGCGCAGCACACGGGAAACAGCGGCAGCCTTGATGAATTGCGGTCGCGCGCCAACAACGGTGAGAATGGTCATATTCACCGCTCCTTTATCAACTTGTATGGTAATGTTACTCTGCATTGTGCAGGATAGGAGGATTCAACCTTCGACCAGTTCCAGACTCTCAAGGGAAATATAATGCCACAGGGAGCCGGCATAGGGATGTGTCAGATACAGATGCACGTTTTCCGCTTCGGCTGTGAATTCAATCCTCCAGCAGAGCGAATCCGGATTGTCATTGTTAAATGCATGCTCCTTACCCGCGCTGATGTTCGCATCAGTACCCACTGCATACGCCATAAAGTCTCCGCCGATTTCACCGCCGACAAAGCTTCCCTGTATGACAAACGTATAGACCTGGCCGGGAATGAGATTTGTTATAGTCCAGTCATGATGCTGGTTTGTACCGCCGGCCCCTAGGAAAGAGATGCCCTGATAAGCGGAGGTAAATCCATCTTTGCTTAGTTTTCCGGTATCACCCATCACATAGGTCAATGGATAAATGAGTGGCTTGTCTGGACCAATAACGCCTCTGGGCATGGCTCTCTCATAGATCGCCGGTCCCAAAAAAGAGTACGAGGCGGCACTGGTAAGACGCCATGGCGCGGTAACGATACAAGTGACTTGCGGCGAGTCGCCCATGCCTTGTTCCAACTGCTCGAAGCAGAGAATGGCTTCAGGCTTGAGAAGATCGGTCTTTCCACTCGTTGCCATGTAGTATGCGCCATAGGTCGGATCGTACAGGTGCCAACCGCCATCATGATATAGTTCGCAGACGGCATGCCCGTTGTTTGTGGGATAATTTCCAAGCGTTAGCAGGCGTCCCGGTATCCCCACACAGGCGGCCAGAGCAGCAAGAACATTGCTGTATCCGCCACAGGCATCTGTGCAGGACTGTAAGGAAAGGTACGTTTGCCCGTCGTCCGTTCCAATGTTCCATTCGCTGATATAATCCATGAAAACCATGATTTTTTCGTGTTCGGTTAAATCCTCGTGACCGTTGAGCAGTTTTTCGGCCAGCAAGTAGACACTTTGTTTGATTGGACGCAGGTATATGCTGACAGGATTGTTCGGGTCATGAGCATCCAGAACATCCGGATCTTCTGTCATCTGCGCTACAATCTGGGTATACAGCGCCGGAATCCCGCTTACGGAAAATGCGGTGATCTCTGCATCCGCGCCGGCAGCAAGCTTGATATAAGAAGTCAGCGTCTGTTGAGTGACCTCGGTTTGCCCGCTGGAAAGCTCCAAGGATTCGCCAAACCGACGTACGCCGCCCGCATCCGTCGCATGCAGGGTCAGCGGCCCCCCCATGTAGGTGCACTGCACATCGCGCAGACGATAGGCGCCATCCAAACGCAAAACGATGGTATCCCCCTCCGCCAGGGGAAGGAGTGTTTCCTGTCCGTCGATAAAAGCCTGCGCCTGCTCTACTGTTATGCTGCCGGCAACAGAATATACGCTCATTCCGCAGTTGATTTTCTCCGCCTTGGCCTCCTCCTCACGCCAGCCGGTCTGCGGGATATATTGCGCCCGCTCCTGCTCGGTCTGTGCAAAGACAGGTTGACATACACCCTCAACCAGGCTTTCTTCGGCAAGCGCGGGAACTGCCACCATAAGCGCAAGCACCCATATAGACATAAGCTTCCACCACTGACGTTTCATGAATTTTCCTCCTTTTGTTGCGCCTCAAGATAGAACTCCCAGCGCTGCACGGTCTGACGGAAGTACCAGTCGCCGGTCTGTTCAGCCAAAATAGCCAGTTGCTCAATATGATAGGCCTGATAATCTGGTCCCATATACCAGCCAAGATCTTGTGCGCGTAGCGGGATCACGGCGGTTTTCCACTCGCCGTCACCGGTGCAATGAATGACGGCGTTTTGCAGGGGGAACATCTCCAGCACATTTCCCTCGGCAATGGACTGGCGAAGCAATTGCAGCGTTCCTACCGATGTATCTTTGTAACGGATCAGAATCAAGCGGTCAGGTGTATCAAACAAGTCCTCTGTATCCGTCTTCGGCAAAGACAGATGGAGATAGGCTGCAACGCCGTTGGCCGCATCGTCGGACGAATAAGCGGAGAAGGTGCGGACCATACATCCGTCAACTGCCTGCTCCGCGTTCCAGCGCAGGCCTGCTATATAGCTGACACCATCGTAATCTGCCCCGTCGCCGATATTAAGCTGGGTTGCAGCATCCTCCACGGGATCATACAGGGAAATGGTGTCAATCATGGGGGAGTCGTCGGTGCCATCCCAACTCAGCTCAAAGAGGATGTTTTTTTGAGGGTTCATGTCATATTTTGTCCAGTAGCCCGTATCAAAGCGGTACAGATTGTTGCGTAGCGCCTGTACTCCCTGCTGATACAAGGAAGCAATACGTTGGTCCTTACAAAGCTCGTTTGCTTGATATAGACCGATCAGACTGGCAATATGTGCATTCAAAATGTGAGAGTTATTGGGCACTTCTTCAAACCACAATGAACCATCTTTTGAAATTGTACTTAATCCGCCATCTTTCGTCTTGTAGTCGTAGGCATAGGCAGCCTTTTTCACCATTTCTAAATCTTCGATCATACCAAAGGCTTCTATCACATAATGCTGCCAAAATGAGGATTGCCAACCAGCCGGTTGAACCAAGTCATTATAGGCGTTTGATTCATTCATCTGCCAAACAAAACCATCTTCGATACTGACGGCATTGTTTCGCAGCCATTGATAAGCAGCCTCGCGTGTCGCAATTTGCGATGCGTTATCTTTAGTAATCCACTGGTATTTTCCCCAAAAGGGATATCGAGATGCTAACTGACTGGGATCTCCCTCCATAAAAGCGTATACTTCGGTATTTCCCATAGCCTGATTGGCAATGATATAAGGAGAATAACAACCCTCAGTACCATTAGTAGGCAGTTCCATTTCGCCTAGAAGCACACTCTGCGCGTCCTGATCTGCAAAATGCATTAACGCCACACCTGCCGAATCCACAGACAAGAATGGAACAAAGGTATTCTGTTCCGGCAACTCCTCCGCTACGGCTTCAACCAGCTGAGCCTTTTCCAGTTGCTCCTCAGGGGACAGCTTCATATTGGCTATATTATAATATCCATGGGCCACATCCGCCCAGGCTGAAAGAGAGGGCGTATATTGTTTCAAGACATCCAGATATTGCACATGCTTTTCCGCGTACAAATTGCCTACCGGCCAGCCCAGATCAGTACAGCGCAAGGGGATGGTCCATTCCCGCCATTCACCGCTGCCGGTCAACAGCAGCTCTCCGTCACGCAGGGAAACAAATTCCTCATCAGGGGCGATGGAACGCATCTCAACCGCCATGTGTCCCTGCTGCTCATCCTTGTAAACGATGGTCAGTTCGAACCAGTCAGTGCGAAGGTTGCTGGTCCATTCCGAGGGCAAGTCCAGATAGAAGTAGCTGTTGGGCTTGGCGCTGGATGCGTTGGTGTCGTCTTCTGGCGTAACGCTCAGAAGCTGTCTTACGGTTCGCCCGTCCACCTGACTTTCCATCTGCCAGTCCAGCCCCGCTATGTAGCAGCCGTTGGACGGGTCCATGTCGCCCGACGCGCCGGCATCAATCTGTACGCTTTCTCCCGTCAAGGGGTCTATCAGGCGTATTTCATCAATACAAAGCGGCAACAGGGCTTCCTCATAGGGGTTGTTGAAGCGGAACAAAAGCCCGCTCTTTTTTGGATTAAGATCGTACCGCAGCCAGTAGCCGTTATCGTACAGCGGTAGCCAGCGTTCCAGCGTAGCAACCCCTTTTTCATACCAAACCAGCACCGTCTCATCCTGTGTAACCTCATACAGGCGGTGCAGCGCAATGCAGGCGCGCATGTGGCCGTTAAGAATATGTGAGGGCTCCTGATCCTTTGTGGGAATCTCCTCAAACCAGATGTCCTCACCGCTGGTAAAGAGCAAGCCGCCTTCGGAGATTGGAACAAACAGAATCTCGGCACTTTTACGTGCCAGATTTAACGACTCTTCGTCTCCGGTTTTTTCGTACCAGCCCACAAGCGCTTCAATACCGCAGGCTTGACCATAAGCGCTGTACCAAGGCGCTTGAATGGAAACATCGTTATAGGTGGATGAAAACGTATAGGGCCAACCCACCACATCCGTGGAAATTTCCACCGCGTTTTCTTTAAGCCAGTTGATGCAGTTTTGGGCATATTCGTCCGAAGGGGCAGGAGCATCGGAAAAATAGTTTTCAACATTCATATATGCCAGGGCGTATGTTGCAATCCACGTTGGATGTTCCACTGGACCTATACCAGCTATATTCAGAATTGGGATGCCGTTTTCGAGCTGGCATTCCGCCGTTTCAACTTGCGTTTGTTCTGCAAAGCTACATTGGATTGGAAAGGACAAAAACATCACCATCCAAAACACCAGTACAGCGAGATGAAATAGTGTTGCGCGCCTCATTTTTATTAATATCCTTTCATCGCCACTTTTATTCTAGGCCCCATAATTCAACCAAACGCAATAGTATTCTTTGTTGCCCTTCAAATTCTTGTACACTGATTTTGATCTCATCCGCATTTGCATCTTCTAACAAGATAGATTGTATATGCTCGTTTTGATCCCTTATCTCAAATGTTTGGACAAGTTCACCGCCAAGAAACAGCTCTACGCGATAACTCTTTGCATAGTTCTGTGGGCTTTCCCATATAATTAGTAACCTATGACTTTTTATATCTTTTTCCAACAAGCGCAGATGAAGAACAGGCGTTGTGTTTTCTGCCATAGCTGTATAGTCGTCATTTGGGTCGCCATCCAGAGAATGCTCCATCTCATAGCCATTTATAAAATGCTCTGATTCGGCAGCTTCAATTGCAATTTGTATGAGAGATTCATCTTTATGCTCTTGCGCAAACGTTCGTAAAAGGATATTTTCAAAAATGGTATATTCCGGCAACTCACTTAAAAAAGCTTGAAAAAAGAATGAGTCAAGATCCAGCTTTAATGGTTGGCCTTGTGTGATTTTTTCCAAAAGATCCTTGACATTTGGGTTAGAAGAGCATTGTTCGACCAGCCAACTGGAGTACATTTTTTTAGATAGGGGGTCCTTGTCCATGGTACTTCTCCAGCGGTTGATTCCAGGCAATGTGCTTAGCACATATGCTTCATACCGGCTTTTTCCATTGGAAAGCAGATTGACAAATTGATCTGTATCAGCTTTTAGTTCATCCAACGCCGAATCAAATACTGCTCTTTTTTCCGAAGGAAATACAAGTTTTCCATCAACTAAGAAAATGCCGCCAAAGAAATGTTTAATTCCACCAAAACATAAGTTTTTTTCGTAGAAGATAATGGCATCACTTTGTGGGGAACCCCATAAATAGTATTCATAGTCGTCAATGGTTAAGTTGTAACTCCAAGTAGCATAAAACTCTGTTTTTTGAGATTCAATCGTTCCAAAAAAGTAATCACACGCGGTATAGTCAAGTAAACCTATTTGCTGAAGTTTATCATCATTGAGATACCATATGGAAGAAAATCCAGTGATAATCTCTCCTTTTGTAAAATAAGAATTATAAAAGGAAAGAGGGACCTGCTTATCTTGTTCATATAAATAGGGGAGAGTATAAGATGAATCAGGAATATAGCCTTGACATGTTTCCGGATACAATGGTTTATAATCTGACCATTGTGCTAAGATATTCCCCTCAAGGTCTATTTGAATAATGCGCTTGCCTTTGGTATCTGCAATGAAAATATCATCATCAATAACAATGGCAGCATAAGGATAATTCAGATTTGTTACATAAGGGCCATAGGAACCCAAAACTGTTTGGTAATTCAGATCAGTGTCAAGTACAGTAATCCTGCTGGCATGAGCATCTACTACCAGCAACTGATCACCATATACCTCTAAGGCTACCGGCCACATATAACCATTTTTACCGCTGCTTTGTAGCTGGCCAACCCGCTTTTTTTCATTTCCTTCAAGGTCAAAAGATATGACTTCACGCGATGTCAAACTAGTACAATAAACAGCATGCTCGTCGATTTCAATACCATGCGCTTGAAGAACTTCTCTTTTCCACAAAACATCACCGTTGTTATTAAAGACAAAAACAGCGTTACCGTCGTAATCTGCCACCGCAATCATGTTACCATCATTGCTAACGACTACATTCTCCGGCGAAATCATACCGTCAGCGATGATTTCCTGCTCAATATGGAATTGTCCCTTATCATTGATTGAACCAATCAAAATATTATGACCATTATAATTTGCAAGATAAAGCTTATTGTTCGTTATATCATAGAAAATCCCCGTGGGATTCCATACATTTCCAAATTGCGCAATATTCTCTGGAATGATGGTTTGCTGCTTTCCAGAAAATATATCTAGCAAGGAAAGACTTTGATATTGTGCAAGGAGAAGAGAATTCTCTTTGTATGCTACAATGGATGCCGGTGAGACAATTTCATCTATATGAATATATTTGAAATCGTTCGACAATCCAAGGGTAGTCAGTTCTCCAGAGGGGTTTTCCGGAAAAGAAATGCGGAGATTCTCCAATATTTGCTGCTGGGCAACGCCACGAGGTGTATTCAAAGAAAAAAGGAACAGCAAAACGAGCAGGATACAACCTCCCCTGAGGCCTACTTTTTTCATCTATTAGAATCCTCCTTGCAAAAAAACTTACAGCCCATTTTCCTCCAAAATCTCCACAAAGGCAGCGCGCTGGCTTTCAAAGCTGAACTTGTTCTTGCAACCGGTATAGTTGGCCTTAAGCGCTGCGATGCGCTGCGAATCATGCAGGAGCGCGTTGAGCGTTATACCGAACTTTTCGGGATCCGACAGGTCTTCCGCTATGCCTACGCCATGCTCGCCCGCCACCATGGATATCTCCTTCATGGAGATATCATAAAGCATGGGCAACGACGCTTCAAAGTATTCCATCAGTTTATTGGGGACGGAATAGGAAAAATATTCATCCATAGCGGAATAAGGCAGTACACCCAAATCGGCATTGACGGTGTACTTAAGCAAATCGCTCTGATTCACCCAGCCGACCATCACGACGCGATCGGGCCGGCCTTCCTGCTGTAAAATATGCAGGAAGGTTTCTTCATAGGGACCGCCGCCGACCACGACAAGGTAACAGTCGTCCGCCAGCCAACGGGTAGCACGTGCCAGATTATCCAGATTTCGCAGCGCGGTCATGCTACCTTGAAAAATAGCTACTCTGGCTTCGAGAGGAATGCCGTAGGCAAGCCAGAACCCGGGCGTGGGCTCTACACTGTCCAGGCTGAGATTGGCGCTCATACAGGAATAAATCACGTCGAAATGCTTGCCGTAGCACTGGCTCATATCCTGTGCCAGATAGCGGCCCACCGTGATGCACACGTCGCACTTGGGGTAAAGTTCTGCCTCGCTCTTTTCAGATAGGGCGATTTTCTGCTCCATGGAGCTTTCCCACAGGCGAGCCTGTTTGTACCACCACTCATGGCAGTCGATCATCAGTGTGCAGCCAGTGACTTCCTTGAGCATCACGCCGATAGGCAGGGTAGGCAGGTCGGCCACATAGACCAAATCAGGCCGCTCTTTCTGAAGCGCGCGGCGTACCTGCTCTAGGATGGGAGAAAAATCATAGACGATTTTGCGATATTCTCGATAATCAAAGCGCTTGCCGCCAAGCTCATCCACGCACAGACCGCTGTAGGGAATAGGAGTGCCGCGGTAGAGTTCGGGAGGTTCGTTTTGAAAGGCCCACACTCCATCATCCACAGCCTTGCAGTGCGCTGCCAGCGCCTTACCTCTGGGACCACGGGTATAGGCTACCGCGATATCGCCGTACAGGGCATGTCCCTCTCGGTTGATAACGTCCAAATCTACGTTCACAATCGCGCGTTCATACTCCCTTGCCTCCAGCGCCACTGCGCGATTGGCGATGACGGTTACCCGCTGTGTGTGGCTGTCGTAGACTAGATAGCGTTCCCCCTTACCGATTCCAGCCAGATACCCGGAACGCTCACCACGCGTCAGCAGCGTATAGCCCACGTTTTTCACGTGAACCTCCTGTTGCAACGCGCTTATATTCGCAGCATAGCGGCCGTTAACATGATGATACTGGGATTGAGCGGCAATGATAGATTCCAGCAACTCGCGTTCCTTGGCCTGCAGAGCATCCAGCTTAAGCGCATAGAGCTTTACGATACTCCAATCCAAAGGACGAATCACGTATTCGGGATCCTGATCATTGGTGAAGTCCGTATAAGCCGCGGGAAAGAGCGTGACTTCATAGCCTTTCTCCATCAAGACGTCCGCAAAGAAAAGAATGCGGCGGTCAATGTATGCGTCATGGGTGATGAGCCATGCTTTGCCAGCCTTTTTCATGATTTGATTCTCCTCTTCAGTTTGAAGTACAAGTCTTTGCATCCAAGCGATATCAAAAACTCGTATAAGCGTCCGTGCTTATGTAACCAACAGTGCAGACTGTCTTTTATTTGCCTGAGTACGGGATACAGCCGGCGATAGACGCTTCTGCGCCAGCCTTGCCTATAGGAAAGATAGATGCCCAGTTCCGCTTCCATAAGTAAGGAGATGGAGATAACGGATCGTAAATCCGGCACAACGTAAGAATCAAGTGGATGCGGAGGGGTGCTACAGCAGGGAGCTTCCAGACTACGGGCAATCCACTGGCGGTTGTCCACCGGTGATTTCTCCTGGTAGCTGATTGCGTTTGGTGGATTGGACGTCACACCGACCATGTACAGCGGTTCCTCTAGGCTATAGGCAATCCAGTGGCGGTTATCCTCCAGACTTTTTTTTAAGGAAAGCGAAGCATCAGGAAAATTAAACAGCAGACTGCACTTTATCCAGTCGCGGTTATCGGTTGATCCATCCTGTACCTCTCCCTGAGAGAAAGCGTCAGCTTGAATGCTCTCCTTTAACCAGTACTGCAGTATGCGCGCTTTCTGACCGCTGGTATCGTTACTCAGCCTTAACCAGACATCTGGTGTATGAGAAAAGGCAACTCCTTTATCATCCGGAATCAGGAAGCGGTACAGTATACCACCGGAATCAAACGCCAAAAAGGAACGATGGTTCGCAGGATACCACAAATAGGACGTTTCCTTCTCTACGCCCAGGGCGCAGGTATGAAGAATGATCTCAGGGCCTTCAAAGTAGAACTTGACAAAAAGCGGACGATAGGCAGCATCAAAAGGAAGAACCAGATCAGACTGGACGGGTTCCTGTCCCCACTGCCAGGTTTCGACCTGACGTTCGACTCCCTGAGAACAAGAAAGACCAACCATCACGCTGCCCGGCTGGGCTAGCCTTCCTTGGCATTGCAGATGAGCATAGTGGCTTTCCATAGGGGGAAAAGAAACGGCAACCCAAGGCTTTTCTGCCTTTGGATCAGCTTGGAAATGTAGGCCGTCCGCAGCTTGTTCCATGGTGCAACCCGATACGTATACGTAGGGAAGCAGCTCTGTACCGGTGTATACGATGCTTTGCTGGAGGCTTGCGTTGGGGCAGAGCGCGTTTCGTAGGCCTTTTATACAATTACTCTTTGTAGACGGCGGGGAAGAGGGTCTTTGTTCACTCTTCCGGCAGAACAACACGCCAATTTCCGTATAAAATGGGAAAGGGGATTGCACATCATGGTCCGTGACACGGCGCAGCAGCTCAAGCTCTTTTGCACCACAGGACACACTTTGCCCACCACACACGGGGCATACGGCATTTTCCACGCAATATACATTCCAGTCAAGCTGCCGCGCCAACTCCGCCTCCATGGCTCCAGTACGTCGGTAGGAGACATCGCCCGTATAGTTGATCAGGATGGGTATCCATTCATCGCTGACAAGAGAGAGGAGGCTTTCCTGATGAAAAAAGCGCTTGTGATGATTCACGTGCCATACATGGCCGCATTGAGAGCAGCATGCCATAGCCATCAGTGGATCCTCCCGGAAAGGAACCTGCAAATACAGATACTTCCGGCTGACACGCTCCATCTCTGCTACGCCCATGGACAACACGTCGTCTGTCAGGTGCTCAAGTGTGTCGCAAGCCATGCTCATGTCCACAGATCTGTCCGGCAAGGGAATGGCCATGATATCCCCCACACAGGTTTGGCGCACGTTGTCCTTGAGAATCTCTTCGTCAATATCCATGGCCAGCACAGCATAATCCGGCGGAAAGCGCCGGTTTACGTAACCTGGACCAGAGCCGACGTCCAGAATGGTTTCGGCATCCGTGGGCAACGCCGCAAGTAAAGACGCAATGGCATTGTCGATGGAGCACACACCTGTGGCAGCCTTTGCGTGTGCCTGTGCATAATCCCTGGCCTCATGTTTGTTGACTTCATTGATGGTTCCATGCCCGCAGACCGGAAAGGTCTGCGGCATAGGATAGAATTCCTGCCAGCGTATCCAAAAGGCATTGAATGCGCTTTGTTTTTTCAAAGATGTATAATAAAGACTCTTAAGGCGCACTTCTTCCAGCAATGGACCAAGCTGCACTCGTAGAGGGGAGGCTGCGCTTCCGGATTTTTGCAAAATCCATTCCAGCAGATTATTCAGCTCCATGACGGCTTCCACGGGCAGGGGCTGTTCCGGGTCCAGCCTCCTCAACAGATCCAGAAGCTGACCTGCCTTGTGATATCGTTCCTGAGCGGAGATGATGCTCTGGCGTAAGGCGGCTTCAAACCGGACCGGAACCCCTGCAGTCACTGCAACGGCTCTGAGCATGTTTCTCCCAAGAGGACGCAGGCCGTCCCTTCCCGTGGCAATCAAGATGTTCAAGTTGATCATCTTTTCTCCTTACTTTTATACACGGTACCATCAAACACATAATGCGCCTGTCCGCAGGACCAGTCGCACGCATGAAGCATCATGCCCATAGATTTGCGTATACCAAACGGTTGTTCCACTTTGAAGAAAAGTGCGCGGTCTGCCACGCAGTAGGCAGATTCTTCCTCAAAGCGACTCATATCGCATTGGTCAAATATGCCTATGCTCGCCATATACTCACCCGCACCCAGACGAAGCGGGGAAAGACAAGCCCCTATGGTGATTTGACCGTTCGGCGCTTTGATTCCAATAGATTCGCTCGGGCAAAAAACCTGCGTTACAACCTTCCCCTCACGAGTCATCACACATACGACTGCGACAAAGGAAAGCACGGGCTGAACCGCACGCACCTTGATCTGAAAGCATAGCGTGTCGCCCGTGGTAAAAACCCGGCTGCTTTTTCCCCGGCCATCTAGGATGTCCAGGTTGTCGATGACCATTTTTAGCGAGCCATACAAGGAATTTGTTTTTTTCAAGCCCTCTAGATTTGAAGCTTCTTCCTCCACAGGTCTGACCGAGGATGGCCCGTCGCCGGTTTCCGGATCGGCCTGTTTAGCAAAGACCTGTGCAGGAGTTGCTTTGGTCTGCGTGTCCTTTCTGGCAAGTTCGATGCCATTCTGGGAAACAGGCTGCGCTTGGACGTTTTCCTCCGACTCGGCCGCAGTGTTTCCCTCTAGCTGGAAGTCAAAAGAGGTCCAGCCGTTTTGAATCTCGCCCAAACGGTGGTATCCACGGCCATTAAAGTATTCCAGATAGATCCTTTCCCGGCTATCCGGACGCGCACTGACACGGATGGTTAGCGGCCTAACGGCCAAGTGTAAGGGCAGCGCCATTTGGAAGGGCGCGTGGCAGTTGGTTCCGTTCTGATCGCAGTACGCACGGCAGAAATTACCACGGTCTTTTTTCGCGTTCCCCCAGTCCATGGTCCCCTTTTCTACAATTACATGTGTGAACTGTGCGGGGTCGTTATCCATGGGTGCTCCCATGTGTAGAGTAGAGAGCGATTGATCTTCACTAAGAAGCTCGCAGCAATAAATCAGGTGCGAAAAGGAAGGATGATCCTGATCACACACAAAGCGGAAGACCAGCACCTGCGTCGCCTCATCGGCCTGGGCAATGCTGAGCATGGTTTTACGGCTGACACGATACTCCTTGGCGCGGGCGCGCAATTCCTCCTCGTCACGAATTTTCCTGTTGTAAATTTTGGATACTTCAAGGGCCGTGCCCTGATGTGTAATTTCGCCCCGCTCTAGCAGAATGGCACTGTTGCAGATTTCTAGCACGCTGTCCATACTGTGCGATACAAATAGCACTGTAGCGCCCGTTTCCTGCGTAAGGTGCTTCATACGCTCGGCACATTTGGACGTAAAAGCTGCATCACCTGCGCCAAGCACCTCGTCGATGATCAAAATGTCCGGCTCAAGAGAGGTAGATACGGCAAACGCCAACCTGGAATACATACCAGCCGAGTAATATTTGACAGGCTGGTTGATATAATCCTCAAGCTCACTAAATTCGACGATCTCATCAATGGAACGCTCTACCTTCCGGTGATCCATGCCAGCATAAGCCAGAGCAGTGCGGATGTTCTCAATGCCGGTGAATTCGGGATGAAAGCCCGTGCCGATTTGTAACAGTGCCTGAATGTTTCCGTTTATCTTGACTGAACCTTCAGTGGGCTTTAGATTGCCCACAATCAGTTTGAGCAAGGTGCTTTTGCCGGCACCGTTGCGTCCGATGATGCCGATTCGCTCTCCCTTGGGAACCACCAGATCCACATTGCGAAGAGCCCAGAATTCCCGATATTTGGGCTCATGGTTCCAAAACCGCAGCTTTTCAATGCCGAACAAATCCCGGATACGGTCAGACTGCTTGTCAAAGAGCCGGTACATCTTTCCCAGAGCATGGGCTTCTACCGCATTTGCCATGCCGTTCCTCCTCGTTCCTCACATGTTGTCATCGAAAAGCTGCTTCATCTTTTCAAAAAACCAGAATCCCAACAGGAAAGTGAACAGCGAAAAGATAATCAGGATGGGAAACACCTGCTGTGTGGGAAACCGGTTGTAGATTAGGCAGTCCTGATATGCCGTAATAAAATAGTACAGGGGATTTGCCTTGAGCAGCCCACGCAGGCCTTCCGGTATCATTTCGGGCGTATAGGCAATGGGACTAACCATCATTAGAAACATGGTAACAATGCCGATAAAACTTTGCGTATCTCGCAACAGTACATTCAGCGCCGAGATGATCCACCCAACCCCGATACCGAAAACAACCTGAAAAAACCAAAGGGGTAATACCATTACCGCCCACCAACCAAGTCCGCCTGTTACCGCTAGAGCCACCAGTAGCAGCGCCATGCCCACAACCTCTGTACACTGGCTCAATAGGATGGACTTCACCGGTATAATCTCAATGGGGTACAGCGTGTTTTTGATCAACGATGCGTTAGCGGTGACGGAAACCACGCTGTTGGCCAACCCTTCGCTAAAGCCTAGGAAGGGAATAAGGCCGGCGAAGATCAGCATCACATACTGGGGTGTGCTCATTTGTTCCAAGCGAAGCCGTAGGATAAACACATACACAATGGAGTATGCCGTCAGCATTAGTGCGGGATACAGTACCAGCCAAAACATGCCCAGCACAGACCCCGCGTAGCGTGAGCGGATGTCAGACCAAGTTGTGGCCCATAGCATCTTTCTGTGGGTCCAGATGATCTCAATGGAGCGCAATAACGGAACCTTCCTTTCGCATGACGCGTTCATCGCCCAAGTTCCCGGCGGATTGCAGCGATTACGCTGTCCATTTCCTCAGTTGTGATATAGGGGGAAATCGGAAGCGACAGCACGCGCTGGGAAAGCGCTCGGGCGTGCTCACAGGTTATGGGCTGCGCTTCTGCCACATCCTCAAAGGCGTGCTGCTGGCTCATGCAGGTCCGGTAATAGATCATGGTAGGAATGCCTTGCGCGTGTAACGCATTCATTACGCGATTTCGCGTTTCCTCGTCTGCAAGACGAATGGTGTACTGTGCCCACGAGGAGAGCATGTCTTCGGGAACCACAGGTGTCTCTACGATACCGTCGAGACGGGAGGTGTAATAGGCGGCAGCATGATTGACTGCATCCAATTCAAAATGGATAAACGCATCCAGCTTTGCCTTGAGGATGGCCGCCTGCAGAGTATCAAGACGGGAATTCACACCGATGCGGACATTGTCATATTTGTCCGTTCCCTTCCCGTGGACCGCCAGCGAGCGGACCAGAGCGGCCAGTTCACTGTCATTAGTGAATATTGCCCCTCCATCACCATAACATCCGAGCGGCTTAGCCGGGAAAAAGCTGGTGGTAGCCGCATCGCCAAAGGAACAGCATTTTTGGCCATTCTGCATGCCGCCGAAGCCTTGGGCTCCGTCTTCCAGAATCTTCAGACCATATTTACGCGCAATAGGCTCTATGCATGCGTAGTCGGCTGGCGCGCCAAATAAATCCACGGAGATGATCGCGCGCGGTATTAGCTTTCCCTCTGACGTAACTGCCTGGATACACCGCTCGAGGCTAGCCGGATCCATGTTGAAGGTACCATCCAGTACATCCACAAAAATAGGGGTGGCGCCACGATCACGCGGGGTTTCAGCAGAGGCGAAGAAGGTAAAATCAGGAACGAACACCGCGTCGCCAGGTCCAATACCCCAGGCACGCAGAACCAGTGAAAGCGCATCCGTTCCATTTCCGCAGGTGATGCAGTGTCGGACACCGACATAGTCGGCCAGCTGTTGCTCCAGATCATGTACGGCTTTTCCGCTGATGAATGCGGATTCCTCGATCACTTCCTCAATACTGCTGTCAATCTGCGCTTTGAGATGGTGATACTGTGCCTTCAGATTGCGAAACTCCATCGCGTGTTTCCTCCTTGCAAGACCTTTTTCACCTGTATACAGACAAAAGTTTCTGTTTACAGCACCTCGATGTTTTCACAGAGGCCCAGCGCCTTTGTGACATTTTTGGTGTCGAAGATCAGTCTGGCATGCTTTTGGACAAAGGCATAGTCAACATTGGTATGCCCGCAGGTAATCATGACGAGATCGGAATCCTCCAGCAGCTCGCGGCTCAACTCCGATTCGCCGGTCATCGTCTGGCCGTTTTCCACAAACTTGGGAACCCAAGGATCGTAATAGCGCACGTTTGCGCCGACCTTCCTGAGCTCATCGATCACACGAATGGCGGGGCTTTCACGGTAGTCATCGATATCCTGCTTGTAGGCAACGCCTAAAACGAGTACATTGGCACCATTAATGGCTTTTTGGGCGGCACGGTTGAGCATGCGCATCGCACGGTCCACACAGTAGGCAGGTTGGCCGTCGTTGATGATCATGCTGTTCTCTATCAGCGTAGTGTGGAAGCCGTACTCCCTGGCCTTCCACGTCAGGTAATAAGGATCCAGCGGAATGCAGTGTCCACCCAAGCCAGGGCCAGGATAGAATGCCTGGAATCCATAGGGTTTTGATTTGGCGGCATCAATGACTTCCCAGATGGGAATGTTCATCCGGTTGCATAGGCGCGCCAATTCATTTACCAGACCGATATTTATATTACGGTAGGTGTTTTCCAAGATTTTTTCCATTTCCGCCACGGAGGGAGAGCTGGCCTCAAAGACCTCGCCATCCAACACTTCGCGATACATGGCGGCGATCACCTCGGTAGCGTCCTTGCCGATGGCGCCCACCACTTTTGGAGTGTTTTTTGTCTTATAGATCAAATTGCCGGGGTCCACTCGCTCTGGCGAGAAGCCCAGGTAGAAATCCTCGCCGCATTTCAGACCGGAGATATCCTCAAGAATGGGCTTGATCAGTTCTTCGGTAGTACCGGGATAGGTGGTAGACTCCAGAACAATGATGCTACCACGGTGAATGTGCGGGGCAATGGCACGGGCGGAACTTTCCACATAGCTGATATCAGGTTCCTGATGCTTGTCCAGCGGTGTCGGTACGCATATGGCGACAAAATCTGCGGAAGCGATTTGGGAAAAATCAGATGTTGCGCTGAGGCACCCCTGTTTCACCAGACTGGCTAACTCGTCATCGACCACGTCTCCAATGTAATTGTGACCTTCATTCACCAGCCGTACCTTTTCAGCATTCACGTCAAATCCGACCGTGTGAAAACCCACCTTTGCCTTTTCAACTGCTAAAGGCAACCCCACATACCCCAGGCCCACAACGCCCACATTTATGTCATGATTGCGGATTTTCTGCAGAAGAGTTTCTTTCATGGTCATGATTTTCAGATCTCCTTTGCTTATTTATGTGTATCGAAAAAGTGAAATTAGAAGCGTCCGACAAAGTCCAAGGTGCTGCAATGTTCCAGCGGCAGCTTCACCGGTTTTCCCGTGGCTGCGCTGAGATAGATAGCGAGCACCATTTCAACAGCACGCAGTCCGGCCTCGCCATCCACATAGGGGTTGCGATCCTCGCGGATCGCCCGAATCATATCTCCATACAGAGGCTTGTGACCAAAGCCATATACGTTTGGCGGATTTTCACAAAATTCATCTTTTATGGCCTGCGAGTCGTTCTTATCATCGGCGAACGCCCATTCTTCAATGGTGTTCACACTTTTACCGCCGGCCTTTACCGTACCTGTGCTTCCGAACAGATACAGGGTTTCCTCCAGATTATGGGGATAGATATTCGTGGTTCCTTCAATGACTCCATAGGAACCGTTTTTGAAACGCACCAAGGCCAGCCCCAGATCTTCGGCCTCGATATAGGGATGCATTAGCCGGTCAGTCAAAGCAAAGACTTCGTCCACCTCATCACCCATCATCCAGCGCAGGAGATCAATGTTATGAATACACTGGTTCATTAGCGCGCCACCGTCCGAGGCCCAGGTGCCGCGCCAAGGCGCCTGCTTGTAATAGTCCTCACTGCGATTCCAGCGAATATGAGCCGTCCCATAAAGCATTTTCCCAAAACGATTCTGCTCATATGCAGAACGGATTTTCTGAATGGACTTGTTAAAGCGGTTTTGATGACAGGTGCAGAGCTTGACTCCCTTTTCCTTCGCCTTGTTTACCAGGGAACGGGCATCAACCATGGAAAGGGCCAGCGGCTTTTCTACAATCACATTGCAGCCGGCATCCATGCAATCCATCGCAATGGAAAAGTGCTTACCACTGTCGGTGGCAATCGCTACCAGCTCCGGTTTTTCTATCCGTAGCATCTCATGATAGTCCTGATAGAGACGGGGAGATTGCCCGTCTGTAATAAACTGCTTCTTTTGCTCCATGCGTTCCTCAAGCAAATCGCACATTGCAATGAATGCCAGATTGTCTGCGTGATGAACGGCTGCCGCTACATGGTTGGGAGAAATCCTTCCGCATCCGATCAGACCATAGCGTATTTTTTCCAAAGCAAATTTCCCCTTTTGTTTTTTACATAGATTTTAAATATTAAGAATGGAAACAGAGGAAGTAAAGTAAAAATACCTTGGTGTCTATCCCAGCACCATCATGCCAAAGAGATGACGCCTATCCGAAATAAGAATCCGCCATTTCCAATAGAATCGACAGCCGCTTCTTTTTCGGGAGAAGTTTTGAAGAAAACAGCGATCCGGTTGGGTCAGTCCGTCCTGATAGAGGACTGAAAAGATGGTTGCCTGACGCTTTTTTGCTAGCAAGCCCATTCGTATTGCGGCAGCGTGGTGGAGGTTGTGCAGCAGATAACGAATTCCACCAACATCCTTCGCTCCCACACTGTTTCCCCCGTGCTGGCGGTAGAGCATAGTACTTTCATCCAGATACACAATTTTCCCGAACCGCGCCGCCACCACGCCTAACCACCAGTCATGCATGATTACCTGCGAGGTGTCCGTGCACCGGCTGGCCAATTCGGCCAGTGCCCGGTTGATGCCCGTCGCGCAACCGGTTACAATGTTTTGAAATAACAGCGCCCGGTAGTCGATGGTAACAGCGTACTGCCTTTGCATACGCATCAACGAGGAAGCGATGGGCCGGAGATTCTCGTCCACCGGCGTCAGATCCGTAAAGACCAGCACTGGCGTATCTGCCCCGGCATCCTCTTGCGCTTCCAGCAGCGCCCGCATCGTCTTTTCCACCTTGTCGGGGCGCCATACGTCATCCTGATCGCAGAACATCATATAGGATGCCCCGCATTCCTTCATCAGCCAGAAGAAATGATCACGAGCGTTTCCGAAACGTCCTTCATGTTTCACTCGGCGAATGCGGTCAGAAAAGCGGGCGGCGTATTCATCCAAAATCGCAGGCGTAGCATCCGTGGAGCTATCGTCAGATACGGTCAGATGCCATGCCCCCCACGTCTGTGCCAGCAGCGAATCCAGCTGCTCACGCAAGAAACGCTCGCCATTGTACGCCGCCAGCAGGATCTCAACCGTCGGCTGCATGCCGTATCCTCCTTTGACTGCCCGTCTCTGCGCGCCGTCCCATGCGGCTGCCCAACAGCCGTGCAGCACAGTCGGCCGCAAAGGCCAGACATTCCAGCGGATGACCGCTTCGCAGCAGCTGCGAAAGCACCTGTCGCACCATGCGCAGGCCCTCTCCCGTCTCACGCGGGTTGCCCAGCCGCTCGCCGTATTCCTGCAGAAAGCGCCCGATGAGGACGTTGCGCCGGTACTCTTGGCAAAGCGTCAGGTCGTGCGAGTGCACCACCGCCGCGTCCGCGCAGTAAGCCAGCCGGTAACCGGCATCCAGAAACGCCGCGGCAATGAGCATGTCCTCGTTGGTCGGCAGCGGGTGGGGGAATCCGCCTACCGCCTCATAGGCGCTCCGGCGGTAGGCTGAGCAGACATCCGAAAGGTGATATGCCCGGATGCCCAGCGCCTCCCGATCCTCCGATCCCCATGTCCGGCTCTGAGCAGGGTAACGGTACAGCTGTACCGCCTGTACATAGGGCCTTGCATCCGGCCGGGGGAGCTGACGGCCACTGGCTGCCGCGATGCGCTCGTCCGCAAAGGGGAGGAGCAGCTGCTCAATGTAGCGCTCATTCGCCGGGAGGGCGTCCTGCGTCAGGAACAGCACAAACTCGCCCGTTGTCTGCCGCAGGGCCGCGTCCCGTGTGCCGCCGTGGTCGAACCGGTCGCGAGGAATGGACATCACCCGCGCGCCATGGGCGCGGGCCAGCTCCGCCGTACCGTCCGTCGAGCCGGAGTCCACCACCAGAATTTCATCCGGCGGCTGCGTCTGGCCCATGAGCGCAGCAAGCAGCGCGGCAATTTCGCCCGCCGCGTTGAGCGTGGGAAGAATCACGGAAACGCTCATGGCGCCATACCCTCCCCACCCTCTGTCCTGCTGTTTGTCACGCTGCCAACATCCTCCTGATTCACCATCCCACCAAAAGCGGTTTTAAATAGGATGCGTATATCCAGCCCCAGAGACCAGTTTTCGATGTACCACAGGTCGTGCTCCACGCGGGCGGGGATGCTGGTATCCCCGCGCAGCCCGTGGATCTGCGCCCAGCCCGTCATGCCGGGGCGCACCTGGTACTTCACCATGTACAGGGGCACCGTTTCCCGGAAACGCTCCACGTAGAAGGGAATCTCCGGCCGCGGGCCCACGAGACTCATTTCCCCACGAAAGACATTAAAAAGTTGGGGAAGTTCGTCCAAGCTGATTTTTCGCAACAGACTTCCCAGCCATGTACGCCGGTCATCTGTGCTACCCGACCAGGCGGTGTCCTGCTCGGCGTTGACGCGCATGCTGCGAAACTTGTACATGGTAAACGACTTTTTGTTCAGTCCAATGCGCTCTTGGCGGAACAGCACCGGTCCTGGGCTGGAAAGCCGAATGGCAATGGCCAGGAGGAGAAACAGCGGGCTGAGGACAACCAGCAAAAGTCCGCTGACGACGATGTCAAAGGCGCGTTTGGTCATTGCATTGACCGGTTCGTCCAAGGGCGTGGTGCGCAGCTGAATCAGCTTGAGGTTTCCCACCGTGTCGATGGTCGGCCGGGTGGGGATGACATCGTTATAAAAGGGAACCACGCTGATCTTCGTCCCGCATTTCTCGCACACCTGGATGACATCCGCCGTCACGCGCAGTTCATCCGGCGCGAGCGCCAGAATTACCTCATCAATGCCTGCGCCGTGTAAGCGGCTTTCCAACTTCTCAAGCATTCCTTCGCTTGGTATCAGGCACTGCTCCACGTGAATACCCAGCGATGGCTCGGCTTTAACGTTCTGCACATAGCGCTCGGCGAGTTTTCCGCCGCCAACCACCAGCATGTGCTTGAGGTTGTACCCCCGCGCACGCATGCATCGAAGCAGGAAACGTAAAATCTTGCGCTTGCCGATAAGCACCGCGCTGCTGGAGAGAAAGTACACGCCCAGCACACCGCGTGAAAAGTCCTGAAGCCGGAACAAAAACAGCGCCGAGGCTGCCGTGGCCAGCGCGATGGCGTTGCCCGCCAGGATGCGCGCGGATTCCCGCCCCGACCTGTGCACGCGACTGGTGTGATAGACGCGGAACAGCGTCAGCAGAAAAACCGTCCAAACCGCGTAGATCACCGCAGCCAACACACCTCTTGCGTTCAGGCTGCTCAACGCCGCCATGTTGCCTGCTTTGTTTTTGATCACATCCAGCCATAGCCATGACGCGAAGAGATAACACAGCACAATCAGTACGCCGTCCGACAGCACGTTCAGGCGGTTCAGTTTTTTTTGATTTCTTTGAATCATGAACTCCGTCCCTTGTATTTTCATGTCCCCAGGTGTCGGTCAAGGCGCCGAAAGCGCTATCGACAACCGCTTTGGGAATAAAAAAGGAAATGCTTCGCCATCCGGGGCATTTGAGCCGCGGTATCTGGCGAATATGTGGGACAGTCCCCCGCCACTGCGAAAGGTTCAGCATCTGACGCGGCGCTGTCCTTTACCGCACGGACGGTTCATCGGGAGCAGGCTGCACTGCCTTGGGAACCGCCATTCTGCGGGCATTTTCCTTTACAAAAGGAAAAGAGGAATGTTGCCGAAAGAATCCCTTTTACGGCAGCATGAGCATGACAGACAAAAAAACCATCATGACTCATGCATCCTTAAATATACACGAACCAAAATGGAATGTCAACCGCTTCCAAAGACCGACACCCTTACATGTGTAACAATAAAGGCAGACAAAACTTGGGAAAGCAACCGGCATAAAGCGGCAAGTGGCAAGGCGGATGCAGGGCGGGGAAATATGCCACTGCCAAAATGCGGTTGGGAAAGGTATGCGTCGATTTGGAAAGAAACTTTGCAAGCAGGGCAGCTCTTATAAAAAGCTGCAAAAAGTAGCCGGTTCTGCATCGTGCAAAACCGGCTGATGCCCTGCTGGGACAAGGCGAAACCCTCTTGGGACAGACAGGCCGCTGGGCCACACACGGAGTTCGGGGTACAAGCGTTTCCCCGTGAGCCTCACCGGCAGATCCCGCAAGGCGCGTCCCCGCGGCATGAATATCCTCTCTTTGCTACTGTGCTTTCCTGGGGCGAAGTTCAGGCTTTTTCTTCGTTTTAACGGCCCTGTATCAAAGTGGACGGAGATTTCCTCGCGCGGCAGGCTTGG
>ERZ779866.860-NODE-860-length-32927-cov-12.235641_pt1 | contig 32927 bp, 28 predicted proteins | sample MGYA00511248_ERZ779866 | MGnify/ENA primary metagenome ERZ779866 (study PRJEB29588, sample SAMEA2155758) | human gut metagenome | biome: human gut; feature: human-associated habitat; material: faeces | place: Denmark | collected 2008/2010 ... | reverse complement strand
AGGCTCAAAAAAGCCCGGAATATCAAGGAAAATCATCGCTCAGACGATTGAAGTACGGCCTCAAAGCCGCTCGCCGCGCGCCTCAGTTCTCCAAGCGCTAAAAAAGTTCTGCTTTTCCCCGGAAAACTACGGTTTTCCGGGGTTTTTTATATTTTTGTTCAGATACCAAAAATGAGGGGTCTTGATTTTGAAATTAACTACCACAATATGTTGTGGTGTGTCACAATTTATACCACAATTTTTGAGGTTAAATTTGCGGTGTGAAGCGTTATTTTAGCCGTTTGAGGTTAAAATTGCGGTGTGATAGTGTCCAATAACTCGGACTAAATAGAAGGCAAAAAATGGGAGCCGAGAAGAATTGCCATAATATATAATTTTATAAAAAATGAATAGAAACGGCAACTGCTCCATGTAGAAAGTTGTCACAAAAAAAGAATTGAGGGAGCCTTAAGCAAGGCCCCCTCAATTCTTCGTTTAGAGTTCTGCAACTACTTTCTTTGGTTTGCGCGCATATTTCTCACGCGGTTCTTGCTCGATTCGCTGAAAGTATTTATCGATGTGTGACTGCGTGAATTGCACCTTCCCACCAGGTCTTGCCTGAAGATAGCCTATTTTGCGATCCTCACGCATTTTGTCCAGTGTTGTCATGGAAACGCCCAAGATAGCAGCTGCTTCTTTACGAGAATACAAAGTCATTGCACAGAAGCTCCTTCCATCAGTGTCACAAACATACAGGCATCCCTCTAATATAAATGGAGAAATCGGGGTATCAAATGAACCCTCTATAGTAAAAACTAATTTGATGTATTGTGAACTAACAGGGCGTCTGTCTGAAGGAGTTGCAACTTATAGGTTTCCATACACCCTCTTTCCTCAGGGAACAAGCCATCGGCATCTGGGATAATAACCCTAAGAACATTCCTGCCGCTTTCCTCAAAGGAATTCAGCCGGACTTGGCAATCCTCATAAATCCCAGATATGTACTCGCCGTCATGGAAGGACTCTCCCCTCTGCACTCGCATTCCAAGCGTGTTGAGAATGCGTCCGATCTCCTCTGGCGGTAACATCAGAACCAGTTGAAAGTCCGGGTGCTGATACTGCTGCATTCCGTGCGTATGGGCATTACAGGCATACGGAAGAAATTCATCCATGCTGTTCTCGCACATATCGCAATACACATCGTTGACGAGGTGAATAATCCAATTAAATGCAAATACCACGCCACTCGCGCCGCACAGGGCAACCATCGGGAAAAGCAGATAATTTGCAACAGCGGTTACAACCGCAGTGATTGCAATGACCTCCACCAGTGTCTTGGAGCCGTATTTTTCTTCAAGCATTGGCCCCAGCAGCAGTAGATATGTCATGTTACCAACAAGGTGCGACCAATCCCCGTGCCCAAACACATGCGTCAAAAAACGCAAATATGTCAAAGGAGAGGCAAGGGAAGAGTGATATGTTGAGAAGATAACTTGGTTTGCAGCACCTTTTGTCAAGTAATTCAGCAGGGTTGCCGCTGTGCAGATAATTGCAAACCATAAAACCACTGGGGCATTGAAGGATAACCGTATTCTCTTTTTCATGTCACTCTACAGCTTTACCGGGAACCAGCTTCGAGAAGAGCAACCTTCAGCTCGTCCTCGATCTTCGCTAGTTCGTTTTGAGCTTCCGTTCTGCGCTTGGTGCCTTCTTCATGGATGCGCACGACTTCGTTGATGGAACTAATGATTTCCTGATTTACAACTCTCAGTGTTTCGACATCCACAACCGCTTTTTCGGCTGCCGCTGCCGCGTCAATCGCGCCCTGTTTCAGCCTTTCAGCGTTGACACGGAACATCTCATTTGTCATCTCTGTGATGGCGCTCTGGGCATCCAATGCTCTGCGACTATGCTCAATGCCCAGCGCTAGCACCATCTGATTCCGCCACAGGGGAATGGTATTGATTACATTAGAGCGAAGCTTATCGACAACCTCCTGGTCTGCCTGCTGCAAGAGTCGGATTTGAGGAGCCATCTGGATGGAAACCAGTCTTGTGGTTTCCAAATCAAAAAGTCTCTTTTCGAAACGCTTACAGGCATCGGAATAGTCCCTATACAACTGAATGTCCAGCTGATCCTGCGTCAACTCTGCTTTATTCCGGAGTTCTACCATCCTTCCATTTCGAGCTAATTCCAGAGCCTTCTTGCCAGCGATGATATACATCGTCAATTCCTTATAGTACTCCAGATTCATATCGTACATCTGATCAAAAACATAAACATCCTTTATCAAGGTCTGTTGATGCACTTGTAGATCTTTCTCAATCTTTCGGATGCTTGTTTCTGCACTCTCATAGTTGGCAATCAAATAGGTAACTTTAGCTTTTCCCTTCTGGAAAAGGCCCAAAATGCCCTTTTTTTCAGGTGTTACAGTGCTGCTGATCGCCACTCGCAGTTCTCTTAAACTATCGCCGACTTCCCCAAACTCCTTTGGCTTCACATAGCTTGTGATGGAGGTAGAGAAAGAAGAAATCCCTTTCTGCGCACCAGAGCCATAAGAATTGAGCAGTTTGACATCGGTAACATCAATCTGTTTGCAAAACTCGTCAATCTGCTTACGCTCTTCCTCGCTCAACATGGATTCGTTCATAGACCCCGCCGCAATATTAGAATCCTGTGGTACTGACATGGCTTCTATTGAGGGGATTGCATAGCCAGTATCAACCGTTCTATCTTCTGCATCCAGGGAAAGCTTTGGAGTCTTAACTTTGTTGAGTTCGCTATTGATTTCTGTCTGTGTTGTATTTATCTCTGCCATAACATTTCCCCCTATTTGATTTTATATGTAGAATCAACATATCCGTCTTGATTCATGATTGCATCCAATGCTTTGGCCTTGGCCTTGACCTCGATGGAAGCAAACTTGTAGATTTCATCAATCTTCTCATTGATGGCCAGCAAAAGCGTTTCGCCCGCCGCCATCACATCTTTTTCTGCACTGTCAACGATTGCTTTTCCCACTCTATCGTCTATGTATCCGAGGAATGTTGCTGTAATATGAACTGCTTCCGGAATGTAATAGTCATAGAACTGGGTTAAATCAGACTGATAATCATCCTTATACTTTTCCGCAGTTTTTTCCAAAACAGCAATTCGTTCGATTAGATTTCCATATAACAGGTGCATATCAAGTGGCAGTCTACAAGCTGCGATGATTTTCAAGGCTTCGGAATAATCCTGAACAGTTTGCTTTGCCAGCAGCTTTTCCAGTTCCTCAATTTTCTTCTTGAGAAGGCTGCGTGATTCTGCGGGTTCATGTTGTTCTGGCACCTCTACTCTTCGCACCGGGGCTGTTACAGGTCCTTCGCTAAACAGCTTATCTAAGATAGGATCAGGTTTCGCATATTCCCCATATTTTGCATGCGTCGTATTGTTGGAAAACTCAATCCTGATCCCATTTGAAGTTGCATACTTTTCTGCTTCAGAACCTCGCTGGCAAAGGATATGAAATTCAGGGTTCACATTCAAAAAAACATTTTCTCCGAATATTTGTACCGATGCGGGGATCGTAATAGACTTCAGAGAGCTACAGCCTTCAAAAGCTTCGCTGCCAATACTCTGGATCGTATCCGGTAATTTTACCTCTGAAAGTGATTCGCAGCCCTTGAACATTTTATCCGCAATCGCAGTTAGATTTGGGGAAATTACAACATCTTTCAAGTGCTTGCAGTTAGAGAACACACCTTCGCCTACCCAATAAACCGTACTTGGCAGATTGACCTTCTCCAACCTCGTATCGGCGAAAGCATACATCCCGATCCAACTGACTTGCGAAGGAAGGGATGGAATATTCAGATTGTAACACCGTTCGAATGCAGATTGTCCAATCTCGCTCAGCGTGTTCGGAAGGATCGCCTGCGTTAGCTTCCAGCAGTCTTTGAAGGCATAGTCGCCGATTGCTTTGATCCCTTCCGTTACGATAATCCTTTGAATATCATTCTCTTCTGCAAAAGAGCCTTTCATGATTTTCTTCACTGGAAGCGCTTCGTGCCGATTGGAGAAAATGATGGTCTCTTTGTTCCGACCATGAAAGCCAGTGACTCCGTACCCGCCATCAACTTCGGTGTAGCTAAACAAGTCGCCATATTGCTTACCGGCTTCTGACTTATAGTTCGGGTTTTCCATACAGAGCCTCCATAAAACTCAATCTACGCCAAGGGCCTTGAATACCGCCTCTGTCGCCGTCGAATAGAAAATCAGGCTGAATGCCCCAACAAGGTCAGACGGGACACTACCGATATCGGCAGCGGAAGTGATCGGCAAGAGAACCTTCTTGGCTCCGCTGTCCAGACAGACTTGGAGGACATTTGAAAGATCTTCCACCTTCAGGATTGTTCCGCTGATGCTGATATCGCCCAGGACCGCCAAGCCACTCACCGTGGGCCTGCCAAGTGCGATAGAACTGATTGCAATCAGTGTGGGCAAGGCCAAGTGCTTGGTGATACCAACCCCATTCAGATCTTGATAATTGATGATGTAATCCTTATTGGTGGTGCTGATACTACCGCTGATGGCATTTGCATTTGCCTTCAGATAGTTGAATGCAGTATTCGTGGACTCCTTGGCCTCACGGTCGGTGCCGATTCCAGTCCGTTCAAACTTCCCGTTGCCGGGGAGCATCTGGGTTTCGAGGCGGTACACTCCGATCATGCCTGACTTGCCTCTGGAAACGGTATAAATATGACCAGGATTACAGATTCCTTCAGGAATCAATTTTCCACCGCCCTGCTCCGGCACCGATACAAAGTACTCTTCAAAAGTATCATTGTCTATGTAAGAGAAGTTGACATCGTAGAACTCCATTCCGCCGATCTTTTTCAGTTGTTCCTTGACTCTGCGGCGCATCTCTAAGGCAAAGGTCAAAATTTCGCGAATGTCTTCTTTTCCAAACACGCCGTCCGGATACAGGAGCTTCACAAAGCCAGACACCATCTTCCGGACTGCAATCGTGTCACGCTGGTTGAGATTGCTGCCAAGCCGGAAGCATTTATCCAAGGCATCGCCATAGGATTCCTTTCGCAGCTCTCGCAGGAACTCGGAGAGATAGTCCGTGATAAAGCCGTAATCGTTGGTGAAACTATCCGGGCGGAATTTGGGTATCTCCCACCCTGGGATATAACAGTGCATGCGATCCAAGAAGGCCGTGTCATGGGCCATGGCCTCTGGGAAAGGCTCAAACAGGTGGGAGGTTTTCAGTAGAACCGGAACATCCTGGTTGATGTTGCCAACAAAGACCATGGACGCTTTGGCTGACTTCTCCTCTTTGCCGCGGGCAAAGGAGCCAGATGCCATATAGTCCTTCATGATCTGTACGCCGTCTTTATCTTTGAATGTGATACCGGCGATTTCATCGAAGGCAACACAGTCCCACATACCAACCAGACCAACCTGCTTTGTGCCGATGTTGTAGAACAGATTCGCAACTGTCGTCTGGCCGCCGGAAACCAAGATGCTGTTGGGGGAGATCTCTTTGTAGATATGAGATTTGCCGGTACTACGCGGGCCAAGCTCACAGTAGTTGAAGTTATTTTCCACCAGAGCGAGCATACGCGCCAGGAGCAGCCACTTCACCCGCTTGGAAAACTTATCGGCCTCCATGCCGGTGGAACGGAGCATTATGGTAATCCATTCATCCTTTGTGAATGCCTTTCGGCCATTCTTCACTTCGTCAATGTCGATGTGAGGCATCTGGATTGGCGTCAGTTTGCGGATGCGGATCGGACTGGCTCGCTTATCCTCTTCTACATACTCATATTCCATCTGGACGATGCACCAGATGCCGCCGCAAAGTAGTCTGTCAAACTTGGACGGGTAGGCCGCCTCAATGGGGATGCCCTTAATTCCAAGGTTAGAGAACTCCGCCTCATAACGGTCCTCTTTGATGTTCAATTTCACCGTCAACTTGTCGATCACGGTAAAACTCCCGCGCTCACGCAGTACAGAGAGGATCTTCTGGGCTTCATCCGGGCGCACAAAATTATCTGCGAGAATACGCTTTACATTCTCTACGCCTTCGGCAATAGTTTCAGGATCATCGGTGCTGCAATACTGACCAAGGAGGAACTCCAGCACATAAACCGGGACATTGGCCCCCTCCTTGATTTTCTTGGTCAAATCTTTACGGACAATTCTCCCATCAAACTGCTGACGGAGTTTGTGATCAATCATGGCATTGGGATCTTCGTTGAAGAAAGCTGGAGTTTCCGCCGCCATCTCATTACGATATTCTTCCATCTACTTTCTCCCTTCTCTCAGAACCCAAAGTCATTTGCGAAGGCCATGTCTATACAAACCTCTTGCTTCATGACTGGTGTGAGGTTATTTGCTTCTTCATATACAACAAGATAATACTTGTCGTGGGGCGAGTACTGCATATCCTTGAACCGGAACTTCAGCCGGGTAATCCTCTTCTGTGCGTCTGTATCCTTCTTATCCGCAACAAGGATATTTTCACTGGATACTTTGTTGCCGGCTGCATCCTCAAAGAGTACCCGGTATCTGGCCTCGTTCACGCCATCACCGACCGGCTCCACCTGCATGAACTCCAGTGTGGTAATGAGGTTTGTCACCTTGTTCAATATGCTCACCAGAGAAACCCTTGCGTTCTGGAATACCTTCTTTTGCTGACCAGTCTTGGTAGTCATTTCAATGACGGGAATCAACATTTCCTGAAGTGATGCTCCGCCATGAGTATAGCAGCATCCGCCTTGCGTTTTGAATACATCGGCGCCCAGGGGGACAGATACGCTTATGTCCGCCTTGACTCCAAGAACAGCTGTAATGGGGTAGCTTACGACTCCATCCGCATCCACGGGGCCGGCAGAAACAATGTAGCGTCTGCCGGACATATTGGCAACTGGGTCATCAGCGCTGATCTTGTCGCTCTCATTCAGCTTGTCCCTCTTGTAGATGAAACCGTGGTCAGCAGTAAAGATAAAGTGTGAAACCAGTTTATTCTTGGCGATACGGATAGCCAAGGAAAACAATTCGTTGATTGCCTCCGCGCAAGCCTCATACACTTCATGTTCTGTAAGAGCCTTGTCGCCCCTGGCGTCGATCTGGTTGTGGTAGATGTAAATTGTGGACACACCTTTGAATGCCTCATTAAGTTCGGCATACCCCATGCGATCCAGATCCTCAAACAGATAGCACCGTGCGTCTGCGTCTGCTGCTTGTAATATGGCCTCCCGCTGCGTTGTTTGGACAGTTGGCCGGCCATCAGCCAGTACCTTTCCATCATCCAAACTAAGCTCTTTGTGGGGGAGTAAGGCAGCCATACCTGTCTTCGTAATGCTGGGCAACACGGACAGCATAGCCTCCATCTTGATGGTGGCGCAGTTCGGGTCATTCGAGAGCCGATTCATTAACTCGACTCCCACTTCATAACGCAGGGCGTCGGAGATGAAAACTACCGTTTTCGCTCTATTCTTCGTATTCAGATAACGATTATAGAATCGCCGCTGCTGGGGAATACCCAATACCGTAGAATCGCAAGCACGATATGCTGTATTCCAGGCAACACAGATTGGATTTAGATATTCATTGGTGTAGATATTCTCCACCAGCTGCCGGAGCTGGTCATACGGCTCCCGCTCATCCAGCTGGTCGAAGTAAACATAGAACCAACGATGATTGGCATCAATCAGATAGTCCTTCTCCCGGTACCGGCGGATCATAGTGTCTGCATCCTGCTTCCCGGCATATTTGGCATCTTTAATCATTGTGTAGGCACAGGAGAGCATATCATAGACACCGGCGTACTTTGGTGCAAAATGCTTGCTCTTGCGGAAAGCACAGATCTCTGGAATACTCATGTCTTTTAGGGCAGCGCCGATATCTTCATCACACAGCCGTTCCACAATCCAGCGGATGAGCAAGTCATCAATACAGGAAAACACATCGCAATCTACAATGGTTTCCACCGGATAGGGCTTCAGGAGCTGCTCCACCTTGAGGATGCCTTCAACATCAGCAGAGATTTGCTCAAACCGTTCCCGGCATTGGATGTTGTTCATGATGTTTTCCATGAACACCACAATATTGCCAACTTTCATAGAGATCAGGCTGGACCAGTCTTTCGGAAGTGTCTTGGTGATCTCTTTCTGGGCATAGGTCATCAGAAGTGTCATGGCAAACTTTTGAAGTGAAGGGGCCTCCTCTGTATATCCGAAATGCAGGCTCACCAGATTCCAAAAGCTCTCAAGAAGGCCATGCTTTCCAAAGTCCGTCAGATACTTGTTGTCCTCGAAGGCATCGCCGGTAAGGACAACACGCACGACTTCTTCAAAATTCAGCGCCTGCACCCGGCAAAGCACGCTCATTAGGCCAACTTCAATCGATTCCTCGGTCCAGCGGTCGATCTCCAGTTTATAAAACCGCGAAATACGATCCTCAGATTTGAAAAATCCCGCGTGCGCTTGGAGCAGTGGCTTCAGGCTGTCCGGAATCCCCAAGTCCGCGCAGACCAGGGAGATCCGATCCGCAAAAAACTCCTTGGAATATCGGATCGTATCCGCCAGGTGGTTGTCACAAAGGGCAGGCTTCGCAAAGGGCGCATAGACGAGATAATTCGTCTTTGTGTCCTCACGCTCCAGGAAGTATTTCGTATAAAACTGGTTGTCCGGCTCGATCTGAAGCACCTTCGCATTCTTCAGTTCCAGTGTCCCGATCTGCTCCGCAAAGTCGCCGTTGGCATCATACCAGAACACCAGTTTGCGACTCTCGCCGGCAAATTCCGCGTCCAGTTTATCTGTAATTTGTTTTAAGCTCAGTCCTGCCATACTTCATGCCTCTTGTATTGGATAGAATAATCCGCTCCTCTGCGGTCAAATCTTTGCGAGGATATCTAATTTCTTGCCATCCGGCGCCGTCTGTACCTTTTCATAGTTTACCTTCACACCATCATCCAGGTCAATAGGGATGCGGGCAAGGGCAATGTGCGCCAGCCGCTGATCGTAGTCACGGGTTTCCTTGAGCTGCTTGGTGAGTTTCTCCTTGCGTTTCTCAGCCTGCGATACCTCGCGGGAGTTGGTGCTGCTGTCGATGGTGTCCTGGGCACGCTTCAGCTCATTCTCATAGACGCGCTGCATCTTGAATAGATACTCCGCCCGGACTTTGCCGCTGGTGTCCGAGTCATACCGGTGCATATAGATCAGAGCCTTAAATCCATTCTGCTTGCCGGAATCGTAAAGCCAATAGATTGGCCGTTTCTGGTAGGTCTTACAGTGATCCTTGAAAAAGTCGTACAGGAAGTAACTTCGGATCACATCCTTGGAGGTCACGCCCTTGCTGCCAAGAGCTTTCGCCACAAAGTCCAGATTTTCCTCCAGGGTGTCTTCCCCATAGACTATTTTCACCCATTCACAGAACAGCCCCACAATGTCATCTTTGAAGTAGTCTGTATCTGTGATGGGGATGCAGTTGTCGGGATCGGGCAGAAATGTATGATACTTAGAAGCATCCCACTCGCCGCCTGCGTAGGCCAGCCCTTCCACATCCAGCGAGTAGCGGCCAAAAAAACAGCCCACGGCGTAGGAGATGAGGGAAACGATCTCATCCCGGAGAGTGCGGACATAGTTGCTGCCTTTCATAGACTCGGGCACATCGTCCTTGGTGTTAAAAATCCTATGTACGGTGATATCTTTGTCGGCCACCTCGGGGGTGAGCTCGTCCTGGAGGCCGTAGATGTCAATGAAAATACGGTTTAGTTCCTCCTCGTTGGCTTTGAGCTGCTGAAACCGGGCTTCACACTCCGCCTGCCAAGCGGTAAATTTTTCAGAAATCAGCCTTCCCATGGTTCAAGTTTCCTCACTTTCCAGGCACTGCTTCAATACATTGCAGAATGCCATATCGTCGTCTACCGAGGCCACAGCCGCATCCATCAGTGTATCCCGGTCTGTATTCCCCCAGTTAATGAAAAGCCCATACATCAAGGCCATGCAACGAATGAATTCGCGGATGCTCCGCCCGTTGCCCTCCCGAAATGGATGAATGATGTTCAGTTCCGCCATCACATGGGAGAGGTTCCGGAGCTGTGCCTGCGGCTCTGTTTCACGGAGCATCGCCCTCTCATGGATCTCCCGGAATACACGGCGCAGCTCCCGCTCAATCAGATCGGGCGGGTAAAACAGAGTGTCCCCCTTGCTGATCTGCTCCCGGCGAAGATGTCCGGCAAAGGGATACACATCTTCGAAGAGAAAGCGGTGGATGCGCAGCAGGTGGTTCATGGTAAACCGGCCCTTGATCGGGTCCTGGAGCAGCACCAGCTGCTTGACTGCCACAAACTCTTCCTCGGCCTGTTTGAGTTCGGCATGATCCCGAATATTCAGTTTGTTTTTCAGCACATCGCTGTCCGGGTAGCAGTAGATAGACTGCACCGTGGTATAGACCTCATATCTGGAGAACATGGTCAGCCTCTCTTTTCGTACTTTGCCCGCAGCTCCCGCAGGACCTGCTGGTAGCTGGCCTGGCCGCTGGTGATGCGATCCAGGTTGCTGCGGGTGGCTTTGCTGATGGTCATGCCCTCCGCAGCAAAGGTGCCGGACACATTGCGCAGATTGCGCTTGTGCTGGGCAGAGGCGGAACGGTTAAATTTTACACCCATGATTTTCCTCCTTGTTGGCTTTGAGTTGCTGGAACCGAGTTTCACATTCCGCCTGCCAAGCGATAAATCTGTCGGAAAGTAGCGTTCCCATAATATATACACTCCTAAAACTGAACTGGGACTTATGTTTTTTCTAATCTAACTCCGTTAAAGAATTCATCTATTCTCATTGCGCAAATGTGCAGGGAACCGAAACCGATGTATTCATTATAAGGTTCTGTAATATGTTTTTTCGTATTTATAAACCTATACTCTCGTTCCCCTGAGAAAGAATTGTCTTTACACAGCAAAATACGGTGACAGTTATGCAGAGTGAGATACCAGCTTTTTTCAATGTTTCCATTTAGATTTTGGAAATGCCAGGATAAGATTTTATGCTGTTTATCTTTCTCTGTTCCTGGATTGCGTGTCAAGAAATCAATTAACTGGTATTGATCCTTTTGTGTGCCGTTCGGCTGAAGATTTAGATAGTGAATATAGTCGCCACTGTATCCTTTTCTCTTCATAAAATCATAGAACTGTTCCGGTTCATAAATTACAACTGCTGTATCGGCATCTTTGAAATCCGATTTGATTTGTGTTTTTATAATCTGATTAACGCATAAGATATTATGCTCTGCTAATAAATAAGGATCGCAGTCTTCTGCACGAATTGCGCTTAAACAAAAAATCGGAAAATCTGTTGCATTCATCAGAATTGCTTCGAGAGAAAGATTATCTTGGTATCCTAACAAGTGATTGGATAGTGGATCAAAAAAATATGCATGGTCACCCCTTAGACGCAGTATAGCTTCGAAAGCATCACCTTGTCCTGCTTCTCCGTTCTCCTTCTCCAATCTGCGCATTTCGGTTGCAGTCGAAACATGAACATAGCCACTCAAAATGGTTTGCAAGTGTCTGCTATTAAGGAATTTGACAAATATCAAAGGTTTATTCTCCATTTTGCGACACCTCACACCAGCGGATTCCTCTTGAAATCCCACGAAGTTTCATAGGAGTCCCAATCACGCTTAGAGATAGATATGTTTTCCTCACTTAAAGCTGTTGTGGCAGAATCATACCCTTTGCATGGGACTTGAGCAACAATTCCGGAATTGTAATTCATTGTAGGGCTTAAGAAATTTACCAAATAATGAAATACTGTCGAATTCAAATAAGCCAACATAGGTTTTGGATCAGAAGCAAAAAATGCGTGCGCTCCGACATCAAATGCCGCCCCTTTTGGTGCGAATCTAGCTCCAAAACGATCCGTCGAAATTAAAGACCAATTCACATTTTCACGAAAATAGTACTGTCGAGAAGGAAGGTGATTGCCGCTCTGTAGTAGTTTCTCATAGCACTCAACATCAAAACGAAGTATCGTATAATAGTTTCCATACCATCTGCAAATACCAGAACTTTTAGTGTATGGAATATATTTTGCGTTTTTGTTTTTGAAATCCTCATGCGATATTGCATTAAGCGCTAAATCTGCATATTTAACTTCATACCAATAACGCACAAAGTACTCGTTGTTGCCAGTTGCCATACCTTGCCGCGCATCGCCAAAATCAGAAATCCGTTTTGCTCTTTGGAATAATTCAACAGTACTATTTGAAACCCAATATGCAAATACATTTCCGGGAATTGCCTCAAAAGCTGTTCCAGCAATTTGATATTGGTATGTATGTTTCAAAAAGAGAGTTTCCTTTTCTGTCTGTGTTGTCCCCGAAACAAGTCTTTCATACACACCTCGGTGCATCTCTTGTGTGGCTCTACGAAAAACAAAAGCCGTGGTCTGCACAACCTCTCCGCTGATTTCCTCGAAAGCACGGGGACCAAGGTGTGCCATACTAACAATATTAGTTGTAGCAAGCAACTTGATACGAAGTTTTTCAAAGCCCGACAAGAACATCCAGCTATGCTGGGTAATCATGGCCTGATAGCCATTTCTCTTTGCCATCTGACCACAGCGTTCGATGAACACGGCAAATAGATCTCCTTTGCTGTCGGGGTAGTTATCCTTGATGAACTTGTTCAAAGCATTATCGCCGTTGCTGACTGCCATGTAGGGTGGATTTGTCACCACCACATCATACTTCTGCGCCAATGTCTGTCCCACATCGATCAGCCGCGTCAGCTTCTCAGCAGTATCATCCACACCGATACTATCCAGCGTGATCTGACTGACCACATCCATGCCGGCCACAAAGCGGCGCAGCAAATCCCACTCGCAGTTTTCCGCCTGTAGAATGGAACCGTACTCCTTGGCATCCCGCAGAGTTTCCAGCAGGTTTTTCAACTGCATCCGGGCTGTACTCTTTTCCAGCTCACTCATGCCTGCGCCAAAGTAGTCCAGATGGGCTCGGTGAATCCCGTTGCTCTCCTGGATGGCAAGCACATGGGGCCGGATGCCCCGGGTCAGAATACGGCGGTCATACTGGCGGGCTTTCATCATCACCGCAAAATAGGCAAGCTGGGCAGCGCGCTCGTCAATATCCAGCCCGAACAGATTATTGGCTAGAATAGATTGCGCGGCATCCCGCTGGGTATAGCCCTGGGACTCGTAGATCTGCATCAGCACATCGAAGGCATAGGCCAGAATGTGACCGCTGCCCATGCAGGGATCAATGACTTTGATGTCTTCCGGGTTCAGCACTGCGTATTCCTTTCGGATCTCCGCAAGCTGTGCCTGTACCCCAGGCTCCTGCTCTGCCTCATCCAGATAGTACCGCCAATTTTCTTTTAGCCCGTCGTTGGGATGGCCCTCCACCCACAGCCGGCCCAGAGAGTTTTCCACCATGTACTTGACGATCCAATCGGGGGTGAAGAGCTGGGTGGCGGCGGGAATGCGCTCCTTGGTGATCTTGACATTTTTCTTCAGCAGTGCGAAGGTGTCGTCCTTCAGCTCTGCATTATAGTACTGATACAGCCAGCCAATGATCTCCACCTGCCCCTCCTGAGAGATGTCAAAATTGCTTTCCGGAATATCATTCACCAGATGATAGACTACGCCATCACGATCGGTGAAGGAAATGTTCAGCAAAAGCTCGGTATAGTCGTGGCCATCAACCTTTTGGAACAGATTCGGCAGAATCTCGTGAAGAGTACTGCACTGCTTGATGAACAGCATCCGGAACAGGGCGTCCATGTCCTCTTTCTGGCCACGGTCCTTCAGGGTGTGGATCTGCTCCTCCTCTTCCGGACGGAACTCAAAATCAGCATCAAACGGGGTGGTCACGATATCCGGTTCCAGCTTGCCGGCCTGTTCAGAGGACAGCACACGGATGCGGGAAGGAAGATAGTCGTTGACCTCCATAAAGCGGATGGCGATTAGGCGGTTAAACCAAGTATAGGCCACCTGCTCCACCACATAGTTGTAGGCGGTCAGATAGTCGCTGTCCCGCTCTTTCTCACGGATCTTCTGTACCAGGGCATCCCTCTGCGTAATTTGCTTGCCGGTGATAGAGGAGGGTGTACCCGTGCCGGCATCAAAAAACTGGATTTCGGCGGTGGATTGAGGCAACGGATTCTGGATGCCTTCTTCCCGGATACCCACCAATCCGCATTTATCTTTCGTGTTGCGGATTAAAGCATTTCGTGCCCAAATAGCAAAGTTCTTTATCGCTGTCTTATCCATATCATAGCCCCTTATCTGGCGCGCGGCCAAAGTTGGTTTTCGTCAGAACTCAATGTTCACCGTGGTATCTTCTTCCAGAACACCCAGCAGTTTGGTGCGCAGCTCGCGGAGGTACTTGTCAATGTCCTCCTCAGTCTTGATCTGCCAGGAATACTGCGAAGTAACTGTTTTAATGCTGATGGTTTTCTTCCTCTCCACTTTCGGAGGAGGCGCTACGGGTGCCGGTGCATGGTCTTTTACAGGCGGTTGTGCGGCAACACCGCTGCCGCTGGCGAGGCCGGGGGCTGTCAGCGCCTCGGCTTTCTCTTCGGCTTTCTGCGCCGTTTCTGCGGCTTTCTGGGCGGCTGCCTGGGCTTCCGCCTGCAACCTGGATTCCATCTCCTCAATCTCATTCAACTGCCGGATTTTCAACGCATCCGCTTCAACCTTAATGTTTTGGAGCGTTGCAACATTGTTGCAGGTATCCGCCTTTTGGCGCAGTTCTTGCCACAGGGAGGCGAACCGATTGGAGAGCTTATCGTGGCACTGTTTCCCATTCAGTTCATCAGAAACTCGCTTGCGGGCGGCGTCGATGGCTGCCATAACCGGCTCCTCCATCTCCTTGAACATTGCCACATAGCTGGAAGCGAAGTTATTCAGGAGATCCGGCAGCTTGTAAATCTCACCGTAGGGCGAAGTTTTTTGCATAATAGCCTTGATTTGTGCGGCCAAATGCTCAATCTCCTCATTCACAATGAAGGTCTTGCTGTCATCGTAGATCTTCATGTGTCGGATGGCCTTGTCCCAAATCTGGATCTGCTCACCATTGTAGAACGCCTTCATCGGCTCGTAATCCTGTGCGAAGTCCAGATAGTCATCCTGCTTCTCAAAGATCGTTTTGAAAAACTCAGCAGGATAGGTCAAGGCGATTGCGGAGGTCATCAACGCCTTGCCCGTCTTCACTACACTGCGGCCAGGATACTGGGGATTGGATTGCTGTCGGATCTCTAGTTTCTCCAGATCATTTTTAAGGTCGCGGCACTTGCGAATGAAGTCGTTCATCATGGCATCCTCTTCATCATCAACGGGCGTAAAATTGAAGAGTTCGCGCATGACCTCCCGGACTGCTTTCTTGTGTTTCTCCGGCGTTACCTCTCGGTATTCAATCAACAACTTCTCAGTAAAGTCGCGCTTGGTTAGATACCGGATAATCTCCTCCTCGCTTTTGCTCAACATCGTGATGGGTTCGTTGTTGACAAACATGGAAACACGGCCATCCCGGAAGAGCTTGGCCACCAGCCAGCGCACATCGTCTTCAATAAATCCATACGGTGCCTTCATATAGCGGTCATAGAGAGTCTTGAGGGAGGTGCGGGAGTGGTTCCGGGTAGTATTCAGATTCAGATACTCTTCAAGGTCAGAGAGCGCCAGTTTGTTAATTGGGGTGCCGCCACTCAAAGTCAACTGATACTGGGCAGAAGTCTTGAGAAGGCTCCGGATGCTCGCCTCATTCGTCGCAGTGTCAATGTAGTTGAGCTTATAATAAACGGCTGCAACCAATTTGCCAATGCCTTCATTGATCCGGGTAGAAATATCCTTGCCGCTCAGTTGCAGCTTATCGCCGTTGACAAAGATAGCAGCTTCACGCAATGCAGTTTCCAGGAAGATCCGCGCATTTGCCTTCCGTTCAGATTCCTCGGCAATCTTCATTTGACGAATCTGCTCGAACTTAGCGAGCGTATTCGTAGAACCACGATTCAGGTATTTGTGGATTTGCATGGCCAGGCGCAGCTCCGTCATAAACTCCCGATCATCCGGCAGGACGACCAAGACACTCCGCTCCTGACCAGAGAGCATGCGCATTGTTGCTTCATCAGAGCGCAAATCCCAGTCAGGAGTGATGATCTTCAGGGAAATATCATAGTTCTGGTTCGCTCGATACGGGCGGTCATCCACAAACTGATTGAAGCCAAACACATACCGGCCATTCATGGCAGGGTAACGATACCGCTTAGAATCAAAAAGATCGTCAAAGATGATCTCGGCAACAGCTCCAATCACCTCAGAGATTTCAACATTTTCCGCCTCGATGTCACGCTGCACTTCTTGCTCTTCGTCAGTGAGGAAGACATAGACATCGCCATTTTTCTGTACGAGGGTCTGTTTGACGAGGCGTTTCAGAGCATCTTCCACCTTCTTTTGCAGTTCCATACGGTCTGCATCCACACTGTCGATCAGAAGGGAGGTGATTTGATCTACATTAGCAGTAATTTCCTTGACATACTTAATCATGAACAGGACCTTGAGAACATTGACATCAAAACAGTCCTGATCTCTGTTCGGATTAAGATAGTCATTATCCCAAGCTTTATAAATCACGCTGCGGTAGCTATGATCCAAAAATTGCTCCAGCGCGTCGTAGAACATATTGAATGGCACCAATGCGCCCTCGGCCTCGTCCATAAGGCGCATGGCGCTCTCCTTAAACAGTGCCAACATGGAGCGCTCACCTTCGGCCAGGTGTTTGCCGGAGGCGCCGTGGGTGCGGATGGAGGTCAGGACACTGCCCAGAAGGTTAAATTGATAGGGAACAAAGGGATATACCGCAGCGAAGTCATCCCGCCCGGAATAAAGTTTTTTCTCAACACCATCGTTGAAGATGATCTTGTTCTTGATATCTGTTTCTTTCTGGTCATACAGGAGGGCCAGAGTTTCCCTGCCGGCATCGTTCTTTTCCAGAATTCTCTTCCGAATGACTTCATCCACATTGGCGGAGGACAAGGAGATACGAGTATCGAAACGGCCTTGAATCTTGGAAAAATCGTTTTTACTCTGGGTGACTTCCTTCGCAACAGAATCAATATCCTGTTGGCTGGTCACGATAATCCAAGCCTTTCCAAGACAGATCCTTCCCAAATCCTCCGTGACAGTCTGAAGATTCAGCATTAGATCACGGTTCCCGCCGATGTATTGGCCAATCTCGTCAATCAGGAAGACGACATGATGATTGTTGCCTTTCTGGTCAATGTACTTCTTTATGAGCATTGCAAAATCTTCAATGCTCTTCCGGTCAACCCCATCCATGGCCTTCTCGCACCAGTTGCGAGCAGCATCTTCACTCATAAAACCAATGGCAACAAGAGTATCAACGACATCATCCTGGATAAAGTCAAACTCATTGCGCGCTTCTACCCAGGGCGAGCCATTGATACTCTCAAATTCAGTCTTGAAATTGTCATACTCGCCCTTTTCGGTCAGGCTGCGTTCCAAGTCGGCAATAATGGAATTGGCCTCGCAGAAACCCTGGCGCCCGTTAAACACGCGCAGAAGGACAGATACAATGGCGTCTTTGCTCTGCTTTCCCTGTATCTCACTTTTGGAGTCAATATTAAACAGGATAACATCAGAGGGTACACTTGCAGCCAGTTTCATGTCCGCAAGTACATAGGGATCGGTAATCTTCTTTTCATCAATGAAATAATCAATAGCCTTCTTGCCTTCAACCTCGCGGTTATCCAACAGGTAGGACAAAATCTTCAGGAAATGCGATTTACCGCTTCCAAAAAAGCCGGAGATCCAGACACCCATCTTATCAGTGTTGCCATTGATCCCCACTTTATAGTTGGCAAAGAAGTCTGCAAAATGTTTCTGGAGTTCGCGGGTGACAACATACTCGGAGAGTTCCTGTTGCACATTGGCATCGTCGCCTTGGCCTACTTTGATGACGCCCTTGATATCACGGTCGATGGGCTTGGAAAACATATTCTTAATTTGCATTTGTGCTACCCCTCACCTTACGAGCCGAAATGCTCGGTAGTAATTATCGTCCTTGGCTTCCTTTTCGCCAAAAAGAATCAATTCTTGTCCGTCATACTTGCCGGGATAAAACATAATCACTGGGACCTGATCTATGGCCTGATGGAGATTGTTAAGGATTTTGTGGGAACGAAGAATGGGGTATATTTTTCCTATACCCGTAAGGAACACGACTGCCCGTTCAGGAATGCCTTCGCGGATTTTCTGGACAATCAAGCTTTCATCGGAAGAAATCCGCAGCATGTTTCCGACAGACTTCGTGATACGCTCAAAGCCTTTCTTCTTCTCAAACTCAAAGCACTTTTCCAAATAACCCTTTTCAATCAGAATATCAATAACCATATCATAGAGATCGAATTCGACAATCTGGAACCCGCTATCCGGCGTATTAAATTTTTCTTTCATCTCAGCAATGCGGCTGCGGACCATCAATTCCTGCTCCGGTGGATAATCAAAAACATAATAGCCCACTTCGTTGCCAAGACCTTTGTTTTCGAGGAAGCTTGGCTGCCTGATGATAGATTCGACTTCACTAAGCCGGTCATCCAGTGTCTTTGCCATTTACCGCACCCCCTCGAAATCAGCAATATGGTATCCCATGCCGTGACCTCTCAAATATGTTTTCAGTTCCTCGCTCATGAGAGGAGGTGTAATTCTGCGAACATCCCCTTCGCGGGAAAGCAGACCACTTTCGCAAAGGTAGTTTACATAGCTGTTGCGGAGCTTTTTTAGGGTATAGTCCTTCCACGCCGCCATACCCTCGTCTTGATCCTGCTTGCGCTTGAAGAAGGAGTTAAAGTCAGCATCTCTCAATTCCAGATCTCCAACCCTTACTTTTTCACTATAGACCTCGTGAATAAACTCACCGAGGAGCCGGTCTGTTTGAAGAATCGCAATCAATTCGAGCAGTTTCATTCCGGCCAAATCGCTGCGGCAGAATAATGCAATACCCTCAGCATCCAAGACTTTTGCTCTGCGTGAAACAGCATTGTAAATCTCTTTTGCCCGATACTCCTTGGATACATTGAAGATATTATCATCCAGCACCTTCATGCGGATATCGTCGAAAGTCAACCCTTGATAAAGCAATGTCACCACCTTTTTGAATTCAACATACCAAAATGGTCTCGACACCGCTCCGGCACTATACGCTTGTTCCATGACGCCCATCCTCTTTCACTGCTTTTCCACTTGAGGAGGTATTAGTGATTCAGCATTCTCCGGGATAACTTCCATAATATCTGCCACGCCGCAATTCAACGCGATACAGATCCGGTTCAAAATCTCCGTGTTCACATTCTCACCACGGCCCATCTTGGATATGGATGACTGACTGACTGATCCCTGCTTGTTCAGCCAAGTCCTTCTTCTTCATATTCTTATCAATTAAAAGCTTCCACAGAGGCTTGTACGAAATTGCCATATTACCGCCCTCCATCATAGGTGCTTTTACATGTCATTGTAACATGGGCGGCCTTTTCATGCAACTAATTAGCAGCGAGAACTCGCCATTCTTTCACTGTTTTAATCAATTTTTTACGGATTACAATTTCCACACGGGTCGTATCCGGCATCAACAGCCTCTTGCCTTGTATCAAAGAAGACACGGTTTTTTTCTGCTGGCAAGCTCCCACAGGTTGGCAGGTGGAACTTATGGGTATTTATATTTCCGATGTACCCCCCGGTTTCAGGTGCGGCCGTGGATGCAGGCACGGTCGGATTGGTTTCAATACTCTCATTTCGTTCAGTGGAAAATGAAACAGCAGTCCCATCACTGGTGCAAATAATCGTGCCCTGAAGATCATTTCGGTAGACTTTGACACCAGCATCACGCAATCGGCTAAGCGTATCTTCTGCGGGGTGGCCGTAGGAGTTTCCTTTTCCCACCTGGATCACCGCGTAATCAGGCATGATCTCTCGTAGAAAGGGGTAACTCGTGCTGGAATCGCTTCCATGATGGCCCACCTTGAGGACTGTTGCTGATAAATCGTAGCCTACATCCAAAATATCTGCTTCCGCAGTACGCTCAGCATCACCTGTAAAGAGGAAAGAAGTTGCCCCGTAAGTTATTTTCTGAACGATGGAAGTGTTATTCGGATCATCATAATTTCTCTGTGGACCCATGATCTCAACCAAGGCGGAACCCAGGTTAAAAGTATCGCCCGGCTCGGGGACAGTTATGGTTACTCCTTGCTTTCCTAAATACTTTTCAAAGCTATTAAATGTTTTTGAATCGTATGAAGTAACAGGACAGAGCGCTGTGCCAACCAAGGCATAATTCAATGCACCAGAAAGGCCCCCGATATGATCCGAGTGAGCATGGGTGGCAACAATATAATCGAGGTAATCTACCCCCTGGTTCTCCAGATAAGCATATATTTTGCTAGATTGGTCAGCTTCTCCACCATCAATGAGCATCGCTTCTCCATCGCATAGAATGAGTGAAGAATCGCCCTGCCCAACATCAATATAATGGACTTCGAAAGTTGAATTCTCAGGAAGAATAAAGTTGGAATCTCCCTGTACTGGCTGGTTTTCAGTAATTGATGTGGATTGATATTCCTGTTCCCATTCCTTCGTGTCATTTAGGTAGGAGCTTCCATCATTAGATACTGTTGTCCCTATTTCTTCATTTTGTCCGCTCACGACGATTTGTTCTTCACCGGGCGAACATCCTGTAATGATAAGCAGCATGGCGAGAACGAGTGCAAACGCCTTGATTCTCTTCATAGATATACCCCCCCTATATGCGTGACACTGTTATTGCATCTGAAGAATACCAATAATTCTGTCCTATAATACGGACAGAATCGCTAAAAATACTCTGCAATCGTTTGATTGCAGGTACTTATGTTATCATTCTATCCGATAGATTGTCTTTCTACAAGATAGATTTTTCTCTGTTTGGGCATAAAACTTCATGCCGCATTACATGCTTGCACCACGATGAATGAAAACCAGGTGCAGCAGGCAAGACAGCATGGTAAAATATAGATGCACGGCACAAGATCGGCTTTTTTTGCCGCTATGAGCGCGCGCATAAAACTGGTTTTGCTCTCCTGTTGAACCACAAATTGTCCCAGCCAAACGGCAGTAAAGGGCGTATAGCAAAATAATCGCTTTTAGGAGAGCGCGCCGTGACAACTTTTGTGGGAGTGTAGGGCTATGGAAGTTGTCTATCGGTGTTGTTGTGGGATTGATGTGCATAAGAAGATCATCGTGGCCTGTTTGAATCAGGGCGGAGAGCAGAGCCTGCGTGAATTCGGCACAACGACCAGCGAAATCAAGTCTTTGGCAACCTGGCTCACAGAATCAGGCTGTGAAATGATTGCCATGGAAAGCACGGGCGTATTTTGGAAACCACTGTATAACCTGTTTGAGCTGATGGATTTGGACGCCATAGTTGTCAATGCGGCGCACATGAAAGCACTGCCCGGCCGTAAGACAGATGTGAAAGACGCAGAATGGATCGCGGATCTGCTTCGCCACGGACTGCTGAAAGCAAGTTATATCCCCAGCCGGGAACAGCGGGAGCTACGTGAAATTACCCGTTACCGAAAAAGCCTGACAGAGGAACGGTGCAGAGAAACCAACCGTCTACAAAAGATTCTGGAAGGCGCCAACATCAAATTGGACTCTGTGGTCAAAGACATCAACGGAAAGAGTGCCAGAAAGCTGTTGGAAAAGATCATTGAAGATGATGTCCCAACCAGTGAGGAGGAAATATCCAAGATGATCCATGGGCGGATGCGCTCCAAACTGGGACAACTTGTGACGGCCATTGAGGGAATCACTACACCGCTTCAAAGAAAGCTACTGGCACAGGTCATAGACCATATCGACGATTTGAATAGACGTATTGCCGACTTGGACAAACTGGTTCAGGATTATATGGATGAATATGAAGCGGCAATTACTGCTCTTTGCGATATTCCTGGCATCGCCCGGCGCAGCGCCGAGGTGATTCTGGCGGAAATTGGTCTGGATATGAGTAGATTTCCCAGTGCTGCCCATCTTTGTTCCTGGGCTGGGGTTTGTCCTGGCAACTGCCAGAGCGCGGGACGGCGAAAGCACGGAAAAACGACAAAAGGAAACAAGCCGCTCAAGACGATTTTGACCCAATGCGCAAAATCTGCACGTTCTGTAAAAGGGTCTTATTTCTCGGCGCAATACCAGCGGATTGCAGCAAGGCGAGGCAAGAACCGTGCTACACTTGCAGTCGCTCATTCCATGTTAATCGCCATATACCACATGCTTAGAAACAACGTGCCATTTCGTGATTTGGGCTCTGACTATTACGATTCTTTTAATAGGGACAGAAAAATACATGGTTACCTGAAACGCCTGAAAGCACTGGGCTGGGAACCTGATGCCCTGCCCGGTTCCGCCTGAACCAACAACTTATACTGTCCTTTAGTCTGCCCTCTGGGCGGGCTGGGTCGTTGCGCCCTTCTGGGGGAAGGTTTTCATAACAAAAAAGAACCCTGCACCGTTTCAAACGGCACAGGGCTTTTAACTCGTTCTCCAGTCATCGCTTAACAACTCGTCAACCAAGGCTTCAAGCATCTTAAGAGCCTTTTTTTGACGATCAGGGGGTAGTTTGCTTACTTTCATCGATAGCTCGGAACACAAGATCGGATTTACGACCTCCTCAGCATCGAGAACATCAACCAGTATGCTATTTGCATCGACCTTGAGGGCATTGACCAATTCAATGAAGGTTTCCAACTTCGGTAGTTTTTCGCCACATTCTATGTTACTCAGGTACTTTGCGGCGATATCAACTTTTTGTGCAAGCACTGCTTGGGTGAGGTGTCGTTCCTTGCGGGCATTTCTAAGTCGGTCCCCTATCTGTTTGGCGCCGAGTTGATCCACGGCAATACCTCCTATCAGAAAGATACTCCATCTGATAGTAGTATAGTTTCCATAGGCCGTCACATAAATCCTCTATTCGTTAGACCATCTATCTATTTGATAGAGCTGGGCCGCCACTCTTCAATAGAGTGGCGGCCCAGTAGGTCATAACAGTCCTGACTTTTTGAGTTTCTTTTTGATTCGATGAATGCGGCAACTGATTGCGTGGCCGGTACATCCCTTCAGTCGGCCAATCTCCTTGGGCTGAAAGCCCAGGGAACGAAGATACAACAGCTCAAGCTGCTGCTCTGTAATCTGATCGGCAATTTCACTCCAAAGCAGGTCAGTACCGGGTTCATCTGACTGTCCAATCGTTCTTGCACATGTATCAATGGGTAGCGGATCTCCAACTTTGATAGACCTCCGGCGCATTTTGAAAAGATCTGCACGCAGTCTATACCATAAGATTGTCGAAAACGCATATTTCTGAATGGACTCGTCCTCCAGATACTCGATGACAGTCTTCAGGTAACGCTCGGCCATTACGCCATAACACTCATCATCCAGGCGATGTACCCCCATGAATTTTAGCAGAAGTCCGTGATTTGCCTCTGCGAATGCCCGTTGCTCCCGGTTCAAGGGTTTGGGATAGGAGATTGCTGGCCAGTGTCCGATAATCGTTTAGGTTGGTCTTAAAAGTCACCTTGTAGTAAAGACGCTGATTATAGGTGCCAGTGGTGATACTGATTGCGCGGGTTGCGTCAGTAGGGATACGGTCGTGCCAGTAGAAATTGTTCAGCGCCACATTGGATGTATTCGCAATTCCAGAGAAGGAATAACTCATGATCTGACCGGGCTGTACCTCATAGTTGCCGGTCTTTTTAATCGTCACACCAAGCTGCGCGGACTTGTTGTAGGCGGAAAGCTTAATGATCTGATTGGGATACACCAGACAATGCTATCGCTGAAATGGAACGACTGATTGCATAATAGTAAATAGCGATTTTACCATTTAATTTACCAATTTTGGACGCGAAAACATAAGGGGATATAAGGAGAAATAAGAACTTCTTCCATAATGAGAAATGCCGGGAAAGCCTATAAATACAGGCTATACCGGCATATAAGAATTTCTAAAGAGATAATCAAAAAGTCATATCTGATTTTGGTAACACTAAACCAATCGCCTCAGCACCTGTTTTTCCCTCTGGCGACGCAATTGCTCTGCCATGATGGCCAGTAAGGCAACTCGTGGAGGCTGAGCTTATCTGGAAAACAATATAATTGATCCTAATCGGCCAGTAATTCTGCTTTACGCAATTTCTGGCAAAGTACTGGAAGCTCTGTCAGTTTGGAGATAGATCTATCCGGTCCAAGCAAGGCTGTCCCATCCCCAATACTGACCACATAGAATCCACCTGCCTTTGCCGCCTGAATCCCAGCCGAGGCATCCTCCACCACCACACACTCCGCCGGGCAGAGGGCCAGCTTGTTTGCCGCCAATAGGAACACCTCTGGATCTGGCTTGGACTGGGTAATCTGATTTCCATCTACCACTGCGTCAAAATATCCTCCCAGCCCCGTCCTCTCCAGAATGAAAGGAGCGTTCCTGCTGGAGGATCCGATGGCCAGCTTCCAGCCCTGGCTCTTCAGTTCGCAAAGCACATTCAGGGCATAGGGGGCCAGGTCCTCTGCCCCCATCTTCCGGAGATAGGTACGGTATTGCCGGTTCTTTTCCTCCGCCATCCGCTCCTTCTCCGCCTGGGAATATTGACCGTCCCCGAGGCTCAGGATAATTTCCAGGCTGTCCATCCGGCTGACTCCTCGGAGCCGGTCATTCAGCTGTTCATCAAAGGGCAAGCCCAGTCGGTCGGCCAGGGTCTTCCAGGCCTGGAAGTGGTAACGGTCCGTATAGCAGAGTACGCCGTCCAGATCAAAGATCACACCCCGCAGCCCCATATCAGTGACCCTCCGCGGGAACCAGCTCCCAGGTCAGAGGAAAGGCGGCGTCCCCGTTCAGTTTGACCTCGCCCTTCTCCCAGGTGATATGCAGGTCGGTTCCCAATTCGTCCCGGAAGCGGAAGTGTCCTTGACTGCCCGCCAGCAGCAGGTGCAGCGGCCGCCCTTTGTCCACCCGATTGCCCACAGGGGAGCCCAGGGTAAGGCTTTCGTCCAGCCAGAGCGCCAGGCCGCAGCCCGCCCGCAGGAAGGCGGGCAGCTTCCCGTCCCCGCCGGCCAGGATAGTCTGTCCTCCAGGCACCACCCGGCGATCAAACAGGCCGATCCACGCACCCTCCGGGAGATAGACCGGACGGGCGTTGGCGTTCTCCTCCAGCAACGGGGCCACCAGCAGGCTGTCCCCCAGCAGGAACTCGTCCTCACATTCCCACGCCTGCAGGTCCTCCGGCCACTGGTAGACCAGCGGCCGCATCATGGGCCTGGACTGCTCCACGCAGTCCAGGGCGGTGGAGTACAAATAGGGCAGCAGGTTCATGCGCAGGTTGTGCCAGAATCGCATCTCATCCACGAACTCGGGCGCATCCCAGGCGGCCGCAAGATTCCAGGGGCTTCGCTCGTTGTTCCCCTCACCGCCGGGCATCAGCTCCCGAAACTGACCGCCGTCCGGTTCGGAGTGCCACTGCATCACGGGGGCGAAACATGCCAACTGGGTGGCCCGGCGGTACAGGTCCAGGGTGGGCAGCGGACCGGCAAAGCCGCCGATATCAAAGCCCCAGAATAGGATTCCAGTCAGGGCGGCAGAAAGCCCCGCCCGCAGGGCGCTGGCCAGCTCGCTGTTCTGGGACTGCTGGTCTCCAGCCCAGTGGATGGGGGTGGTGTGCTGGCCGGAATAGCCCGCCCGGCTGAACAGGGCCTGGCCAGGACGCAGATGCCTGGTGTACGCCGCCGTATACAACTGGGCATAGCGGTTCTTCCCAGTCCGGCCAGAGCTGCCGTCCGCAAAGCGCGCGTCCTCCCGGTAGATGAACTCCCCACCGTCAGTCTTGAAGCCGTCCACCCCCAGCCCGGTGAGATATTCCCGCTTGGCAAACCAGGTGGCCTCCGTGTCGGGGTTGGTGAAGTCGGGAACCATGGACCCCGCAAACCAGTGTCCTTCCGGGATGACATAGGGGCTGCCGTCCCCGCTGTGAACGCAGAGGCCCCGGGCCACGGCATCCGCCCGGTCCAGCTCGTTTTGCGCATTGATCGTCTCATCGGGCCCCTGCTTCTTATAGACAGGGATCTGCCACAGCAGGAAATGGATCCCCCTGTCGTGCAGCCGCCGGACCATGCCGGCGGGGTCCGGCCAGGGGGAGTGGGAAAAATCAAAGTCCTCCAGCCGGAACGCGCCCCCGTCCGGCTTGGGGGTATAGCAGGCCCCCCGAAAGATGTAGAAGGTGGCCTCATCGCTCCACGCCTCGGCCACCAGGGCACACACCGGGAACCCGTGTTCCTCCGCCTGGGCGGCCGCCCGCTCCACCTTCTCCTGGCTGTCCCAGTGGTTGGCGGAGATCCAGGGCCCAAAGGCCCATTTGGGCGGCAGCTTGGCCGGCCCGAACAGGCCCATATAGTCTCGGATCATATCACCTGGCGTTCCCTCAAACAGCACAATGCGGCAATCCACTGGCAGATCGGCGTGGATGGCATCCCGGCCGAAGCGGAAGGAGGTCTGCTCCGCCGTATCCGCATAGAGACCGAAGCCGGTGTCCGTCCAGAGGAAGGGTGCTGGGCAATAGGTCTTCTCCCCCTGAAAGCAGAACTTCTCCTCTACCCCGTTGACCGCCGTATACCCCTTTTGGTTGACAGCGTTGTATTTCTCCCCCATGCCGTAGGCGCCATGATAGCCCAGGCGGACCGTCAGCTCTCCCCGCTTCCCTTCGGGGCTCCAGAAGAGAGCGGCGCGGCCGCCGGGATAGGAGAACTCCAGCGATTGCGCCTGTTGGGAGCACAGCATCTCTCTCATACGATCACCCCTTGATCCCGCCGGCCATCAGGCCGTTCTTGAAGTATCTCTGGGCAAACAGGTAGATGATAATGATCGGGATCATGGAGATCAGACTGCCGGCCATCAGGACGTTGTACTCCGTGTTGTACTGGCCGTTCAAGGTGGACAGAGCGATGGGCAAGGTCATTTTATCCCGGTCCGTGAGCATCAGCAGCGGCCAGAGGTAATCGTTCCACGCCTCCATGAAGGTGGTCACCGCCAAGGTAGCCAGGGTGGGCGCGCACAGGGGCAGCGCGACCCTGCTGTATATCTGGAAGATGTTTGCCCCGTCGATCCTGGCCGCGTCCATGTAGTCAGCCGGTATGGTGCGCATCTGCTGCACCAGCATGAACACGGCGAAGGGGCGGAAGATAGAGGGCAAAATCACACTGGCATAGCTGTCGATCAGCCCCAGTCGGTTCATGATGACGAACAGAGGGATCATGGTGACCTGGGTGGGCACCATCATGGTGGCCAGGTAGAGTTTGAGCAAAAGGTCGCCGCAGCGGAAGCGGATCTTGGCAAAGGCAAAGGCCGCCATGGATGCGGAGAGCAGTGTGATTACCGTATAGGACACCGAGATGAACAGGCTGTTCCCGATGGTCTTCAGGAACGGGAAGCGGGAGAACACCTCTCCATATGCGTCCAGCGACGGGTCCTCCGGGATCCACTCTATGGGAATGGACATAAGGGCGCCCCGGCTTTTGAGCGACGTGGAGATCATCCACAGGAAGGGAATCATGGCCACGATGGCCAGGGCGATGGACACCACATAGTACCCGGTGGTACTCAATCTGCGCTTAGCTTTCATAATGCACCCACCTTTTCTGTCCCTTCATCTGGATGGCGGTACAGGTCATAATAATGGCAAACAGGATCCAGGAAAAGGCGGCCGCGTATCCCATCCGGTAGTACCGGAAGCCGTATTTATAGATACGTTCCACCATAACCTGGGTCGCTCCGTTAGGTCCGCCATCCGTCATGATCATGATTTGGGGAAACAGCTGGAATGCGTTGATCAGGCTGACGATGAGCACGTAGAAAATGGCCGGCGTCATCAGCGGCAGAGTGATCTTCCAGAATTTCTGCCAGGGGCCTGCCCCGTCCAGGGAGGCCGCCTCGTAGTAGGTCTTGTTGATGCCCACCATTCCAGACAGTAGGATCAGCCCGAAAAACCCCATATCCTTCCACACGGACACCAGTACGATGGCAGGCATGGCCCACACCTCGTCCAGAAGCCAGCCCGGTCCCTGGATGCCAAAGATGGCCAGAATGTTGTTTACCGCTCCATACTCTGGGGAAAGCATGGACTTCCAAATCATAGATGCAGCTACCCAGGAGGTGAGCACCGGGATGTAGTAGATGATGCGGAAGGCGGTCACACCCCGGTGCGGACGGTTGAGCAGATAGGCCACCCCCAGGGAGGCGATGAGCATCAGGGGGATGTATAGGATGATATAGCGGAAGGTGTTCCACAGCACGCCCCAGAACTCCGAGCTTGAAAGGATGGTCTGATAGTTGTCCAGCCCGGTGAAATGCTCCTGAAAGAAGCCCGGCGCTGTCAGCGAATCCAGGCCGTTCCAGTCGGTCAGACTGATCACAGCGGACACGATCAGCGGCAGCAGGGAAAAGATCATCAGGCCGATCAGGCTGGGCAGCAGGAAGGGGGACGCGGTGATCAAACCCTCCCTTTTGGGACCCTTGCGTCCCTTTCGTTTTCCGAACATTGACGAGAACACCTCCTCAAAAGATGGAAAAAGGGGAGGGGCTTGCGCCCCTCCCCCACCCACGATCAGCTAAGCGAAATCTGTGCCTCACACTGGGCCTGGGCCTGATCCAGCGCCTCCTGCACCGTCATGGAGCCGTTGGCAGCGGCGGACAGGCACTCGCCGATGATGTCGCTCATCAGGGCGTAGTCCTCGATGACCGGCGGGACCACCAGGTAGTCCAGGGAGTCAAACACGGCCTGGCGGTTTTCCGGAGGCGTGATGTCCAGGTAAGAGGATAGGGTCTCCTGGTCGTTCACCGCGGGGAGGTCCCAGCCTGCCTCAATGCGAATCTGAGCGGCGGTGGGACTGGAGGCCAGCCAGGTGATCCAGGTCGCCGCGGCTTCCTTGTTCTCGCTTTCCGCGTTGATCACCAGGCCATTGGAGAAGAAGTGGGTAGCCTTTTGCTCCTGGCCGGGCTCGATGGTGATGTCCCACTCAAAGTCACAGCCGTCGGTGAAGGTCTGGAAGGCCCAGATGCCGGTGGGGATCATGCCCAGGCGACCGCTCATGAACAGGTCCCAGTCGCCCATACCGCCCATCTGTACCTCCGTGGGCTGGACGTTGCTGACCAGCACCCGGTCTGCCATCATCTGGGCCGCGGCCACGTTCTCCGGGGAGTTAATGGTGAACTCGGTCCGGTCCTCGTTCAGCAGGCTGCCGCCGAACTGGGCACAGGCCTTATAGAACTCGTTGTAAGTAAGGGGCTGATAGTAGCCGTAGATGTCGTCGCCCAGGGCCCGGATGGCCTCAGCGGCCTCCTGCACATCCTCCTGCGTCCAATCCGCGTTTGGATAGTCAATGTTGGCCTGGTCAAACAGATCCTTGTTGTAAATCAGAACTACGTTGGAGAAGTTGCCGGGCAGGCCGTACTGGGTACCGTTCACGTTGAAGGCGCTCAGGGCGGTCTCGTCCAGAGAGCTCAGATCCACACCGGTGATCTCCGCCAGTACGCCGTTATTGGCATAGGAGGCGAAATTCTCGATGTTCAGCTCGTAGCAGTCCGGGGCCGTGCCTCCCACCACGCGGGTCTGCATCTGGGTGAAGTAGTCGGCCATGGCGATAGTCTCGATCTCCACGGTGATATTGGGATACTCCTCGTGGAAGGCCTCGTACATCCGCTGCAGAGTTTCCTCGTTGCCGCCGGATGCGTTGAAGTTACAATAAGTAATTGTGACAGGCTCCCCAGACGGGTCTTCGGTCTCCTGACTCTGGGTGTTTTCAGGAGTCTGGCTACCTGTCGCCTCAGAACCGGAATCCGTACAGGCCGTACCGATCAGGCTGATGACCAGCAATCCCGCAAGCAGCGAAAGAAGCGTACGTTTCTTCATGATTCTCTCCTCCTATTCATGAATTCTTTTCATATTCTTCTTGATTTCCGCGCTCTTTTCGCTTACAATAGTTGCCGGCGAAAAGAGGTTTTCCAAACCCTTTTCCTGCGGCTTGCACAGGCTTTGACGGGCGGTGCAAGCCGTTTTCCTCCTTTCCCTCATAGTTCTTGGCATTTACCCCTGCCTCAGATGCTGAACTCACCGTTCGATCTGGCGGACCGATTGCCGCTCCACCAGCTGGAGCGGCAAAATCTCCTCCTGCTTAGTCAGGTTTGGATCTTTGATATGCTTGAGCAGCAGCTCCACCGCCTTCTGACCCTTCAGGGGGATCTGCTGGCGGACTGTAGTCAACCCAGGCGTGAGGTATTGGGAGACCTCCAGATCATCAAATCCGATAATGGAGATGTCGTCTGGCACCCGCAATCCCCCATCATAGAACCCCTTGTTGGCGCCAATGGCCAGAATGTCCGCAGCGGCTACCACCGCAGTGGCCGGCAAACGCATGGCCATCAGTTTTTGAGCCTGCGCCACTCCGCTGGCATAGTCAATCTGCCCCTCAAAGACATATTCCGATCGGAACTCAACGGAAAACTCAGCTAAAGCCTTGCGATATCCGGACAGCCGCTTCTTCATAACTCCGTTTTCCTTCATCTGGCCGACAAAAAAGGCGATATTCCGGTGTCCCTTCTCCAACACGTAGTGAGTGGCGAGATAGCTGCCATAGGCATCATCGATCCGTACATTATGGTAGTAATAATCGTTGCAATAACTGTCAATGAGCACGATGGGGATCTGGCTCTGCTTCATCTGCTGATAGAAGCCGTCCGGGTACATCCCAATGACAATGATCCCATCCAGATTCCGCTGCTTGGCCAGGGTCAGATAGCTCTCGTTGGCATCGGTAGCCGAGATGAGGATATGGTAACCATTCTGGCGCGCGTGGTACTCGATGCTGCCCAGCACTTCGCTGTAAAAGCTATTTTGAAACATCAACCGGTCTCCCGGCTCCGTCTGGGGAACGACCACCCCGATGAGCTTGGAGTCCTTGGTCGCGCTGCTCAGCGTCCGCGCGGCGATGTTGGGGGTGTAGCCCAGCCGCTGGATGGCCTGCTCTACCCTCTGGCGCGTCTCCTCGGAAATCGGTCGTTTCCCGCTCAGCACATAGGAGACTGCCGCACTGGTGACACCCGCCTCCCTGGCGACATCCTTCATGGTAACGCGGTTAGATGACATGTGGCATCACCCCATTTTATTTAATCGCTTAAACTCCCTTGTGAGTGAATCATATCAAATTATGCTAGGGTTGTCAAGGGCTAAATTCGCATTTTCAACAAATAGTTGTTGACTTATCGCCGAGATATGGTATAGTTAAATCATCCATATATTTAATCGATTAAATTTTATTGCGAGGGATTGCCATGCAAACGCGTTATCTCCCCACCGGAAACGAATGGATCTCCCTGCCCACGCTCCAGGAGCACACCGGGGCACTGGAGTCCTTTTCCTTCCTCCACATGGGCTACAAGGGCTTGGTCGAGCAGCGGGGCTCCGGCGCGCTCCCGCTGATGATGCCCTTTTTTGAGGCGGACGGAAAACAGGAGCGGCTCCAGCAGCTCACCTGGACCAGAAAGAGTGATTGGATCCCCACCTTTCACGCTGCCGCCGGACCCCTGGCAGTGGAGGGAATGCTCCTGGCCCCCGTGGGGGAGCGGGGCTTTCTCTATCAGTTAACGGCGCGCGCCGCAGCGGACGCCCCCGTCCCCTGTACCTTTGGACTGGAGGGCTGTTGGGCCTCCTCCTGGCACTGTGTGAACCAGGACAAGGAGATCGACGGGAAAAAGTACTGCTACCCCAGCGGCTGGAATGAGAGCCTGATCTTTGACCTGCGCTGCGGCCTGCCCCTGTGCGCCTTCGCCCCCATGATGGACCTGCCCTGCTCCTCCGCCGTTCAGGAAACCGATGACGGGATCCGGTACCGCCTGGCCCACGACTGCGTGCTGGAGCCGGGCCAGTCGGTCACCGTGACCTTCTACTGGGGCGTTGGCTTTGAGGAGGTGGCCGCCGCCACCAGCGCCAAGGAGATGCTCCGCCAGGCCCTGACGCACTGCCGGGAGCTTGGGCTGAGGCGGGGGCTGATTACCTGCCTGGAGGATAACGAGGCCAGCCGCCGGACCATCCTGGCCAATGGCGGCGTATATGAGTCCACGGTGGTTGAGCCCCAGGAGCAGGAGCGTCTCCAGCGCTACTGGATCACCCTGGGGGAATAAAGCACGCTTCTGTGCCGTTGTTATCCATGAAAGACCGCGGAAAGGTAGATAAGGTCATGAGAAAAGCATGCTGCGCGCTGCTGGCGCTGGTACTGGCGTTGCTGCCGTGCCTGGGCCTGGGGCAGGAGGATACGGAGCTGAGCCTGGGCGACCTGATCATCGAGGAGGACGTATCCTACGATGATGTGCCCTGGAACTTCCCCATTGATATTTCCGACATGGACCCGGAGTTCATCCGCCTGGCCAATCGGGAGATTCTGCTGCCCAAGGACTTTGTGCCCGATCCCCTGATGGTCATGAAAAACCGCAACAACGGCGGTGTGAACAAGGCATCCAGCAGCGAGATGAAGCTCCACGAAACCGCCGGGAACGCGCTGATTGAGATGTTCGAGGCAGCGCTCACCCAGGACATCACCCTGTATCTCAAGAGTGCCTACCGCTCCTACCAAACCCAGGCCACCATGTATTACAACCGGCTGGAAAGCAACAACGGCAAGGATGACGGCTGGGTTACCCCGGCGGGCGCCAGCGACCATCAAACGGGTCTTGGCTGCGACGTGGTACCCCGGGGATGGCGGGACCGCGCCATGAACGAGGACATGGCCGAGGAAGTGGAGTGCCAATGGATGGCGGAGCACTGCGCGGAGTTTGGGTTTATCCTGCGCTATCCC
>ERZ779866.858-NODE-858-length-33077-cov-3.917964_pt1 | contig 33077 bp, 29 predicted proteins | sample MGYA00511248_ERZ779866 | MGnify/ENA primary metagenome ERZ779866 (study PRJEB29588, sample SAMEA2155758) | human gut metagenome | biome: human gut; feature: human-associated habitat; material: faeces | place: Denmark | collected 2008/2010 ... | reverse complement strand
ACAAAGAAGAGATGCTGCGCTATGAGGCCGCCGAGCGTTATGAAATGGATTATGCATCGCATATGAGCTCCGCTGAAATTAAAGGCGAAGAAAGAGGAAGAATCGAGGGGCGCAAAGCTCAAGCGCTTGAAACGGCAAAAAATTTGCTTGAAATGAATTTGCCTATAGAAAAAATCATTAAGGCCACGGGATTAACTGCCGCTGAAATTTTGCAGTTAAAAAACGGCTCTTAACTTCTTATAGAAAACCCGCGAAAAACGCGGGTTTTAAGATTTTTTAATAAAAATAAATTATTGATGAGCTTCTTCTTCAGCCTGACGCAATAATTCGTTAAGACCGATCTTGGAGCGGGTTCTTTCATCAACGTGTTTAACGATGATAGCTGCGTAAAGTGAATATTTGCCGTCTTTTGAAGGCAAGTTGCCTGAAACGACGACAGAGTACGGAGGAACTTTACCGTACATGATTTCACCGGTGGTACGATCGTAAATCTTGGTTGATTTACCGATAAATACACCCATGGAAATAACAGAACCTTCTCCGACGATAACGCCTTCGACGACTTCGGAACGAGCACCGATAAAGCAGTTGTCCTCAATAATGGTAGGACCTGCCTGAACCGGCTCTAAAACACCGCCGATACCGGCACCGCCTGATAAATGAACGTGTTTACCGACTTGTGCACAAGATCCGACGGTTGCCCATGTGTCAACCATAGTACCTGATCCGACACGTGCACCGATATTAACGAAGGACGGCATCAAAACGGCATTGGGCTCAATGTAGCTGCCGCGACGAACAACGGCGCCCGGAACTACGCGTAAGCCTTCTTTGGCAAATCTGTCTGCGGTGTAGCCGTCAAATTTTAAGGGGACTTTGTCATAAAAAGCGCCGCCCGGAGCCTCGGTCACGAAATTGTCCTGAATTCTAAAAGAAAGCAGAACTGCTTTTTTGATCCACTGGTTGGTAACCCACTCACCGTCGATTTTTTCGGCAACGCGCAAAGATCCGTCATCAAGGCCGGCGATTACGTCGTTAATTGCGGCACGGACATTTGCGTCAACAGAGGATGCGCTGATAGCGGCACGATTATCAAACGCGTTTTCGATGATTTCTATAAGTTTGGTGTCAGACATTTTGTCTCCTTAATTTTTTGAATCGGATTTCTGGTCAAGCACTTTATGCAGCTCTTCGGTTAATTCATCTTTCAAGCTCTGACGTAAGGCGGTGCCTTCTTTATTGGTAAGCGTGAAAAAGTCGTCAGCGCGTTCTCCCGTAGTGGTGATGCGTGCTGCCAGAATATTACATCCGCAAGCTTCTAAAGTAATGCCGATCTTAGCTAATAGTCCGGATCTGTCAAGCGTGGAAACTTCAAGATTGGAATGGTTTGCTCCCGAGTCTTTTAAAAAAGATATGACTGTCGGGATCTTAAATAATGAATTGGTTTCTTCTAAACCTTTAGGGAGAGCGGGTTTGCGTTCAAATCCTAGTATGATGGCTTTTCTTAAAGTGTGTAATCGATCGTTATCAATTAAAGCACCATTTTTGGTCTGAAATTTTATAGAACACAAACAATGATCTTTTTTGGTGCGAACAATCTGCGCACTTTGGATATTTATTTTCTTTAATGCCATTACGGAAGCGACAGCGGCAAAGTCAAAAGGCGCTTTCTTTTGATAGATAAACATTTCCGTTCCGACATTTTCATGCTGAGCAAAAAGCACTAAAGGCGTATCCGTATACGGATATTTGATTATATTGCGAGCATGCCATGCAAGCTCCAACGGCGAGAAACGAATGAAGTAGCCTTGATAGAAATCATTCCACAGTTCTTTAACATCTTTTTCTTTTATATCTGAAGCATACTGCAGCGCAATTTGCTTGTTCTCATTAACGTGCAGTGCTATATCCTGAGGATGTTCAAGTCCGTGACGCAATGCCTGGCGGGTGGAAAAGTAAAGTTGTCTGAAAATGGATTCTTTCCATGAATTCCATTCATGATCGTTAGTTGCAGCTATGTCTGCAACGGACAAACAGTAAAGTAAGTTTAAATGTTCTTCGTCCTGAACCAATTTGGCAAAGTCATTAACCACTTCAGGATCGGTGATATCGCGGCGCATTGCTATAGCAGACATGGTCAGATGGTTTTGTACCAGCCAGGATACGGTTCGATTCTGATATTGCGTGTAATCATGGAGTTGGCAGAAATAAATAGCTTCATGCGCACCGATGTCAGCGTGATGACCTCCGCGGCCTTTACCTATATCATGAAGTAATGCCGCTACGTTTAACAGTTCAGGCTCGTTTATTTGATGATAGACGTTGCGGAACAAACTGTATTTGCTTTCTTTATTTTGATTGAGTTCTTGAATGTTTTTTATTACGTGAATCGTGTGTTCATCAACCGTGTAGGTGTGGAACATGTCAAATTGGGAAAGTCCTTCAATTTTTTCCCATTGCGGCATGTAAGCTGATAAGACGCGATGTTCATGCATAAGAGTAATGGCAGATGCAAGATTAGGACTGTTTTGCAGCAGGCGCTTAAAAGTTTCACGGCACTTGGGGATCTCAATTAAATAATGATGCAGTGAGCGACGCGCTTCTCGAAGCAGTCTTAAGCAATTTACATGCAGTCCTAAAATATCCGGGGTTTCGGCCATAACGGCAAAGATTTCAAGCATTTTATTCGGATTGGTGCTGAACATGTCGGGGTCGATGATATCAATAAGCGGTCCGCGTTTTATAAAATAGCTATTGATAAAAACGGGAGAATCAGCTCCCAAATGGCCTGTTATGCGCAAAGTCTCAAGCTGCAGTGCCATAGAATTTAATTCGCGCACGCGTCTTATGGATCGGAAAAAAGTCCGCATCATTTTTTCGACGGCAATTGTACCGTCACCCGTGAACCCTAAAAGCTTGGCGACGGTTTTTTGTATGTCTAAAGTAAGTCGATCATCTTCTTTGGTTAAAGACAGATGTAAAGCACAGCGGGTTTCCCATAAAAAGTCACGGCAGGAAATGAGCTCGTCAAATTCGCTTTTGGTTAATAACCCTAAAGACAGCATGTCATTGATGGTTTTTGCATGGAAGTGGAAATTTGCTATCCACTGCATGATTTGAATATCGCGCAGTCCTCCCGGATTATTTTTTATGTCAGGCTCTAATAAATATGCCGAATCTTTGTAGGAGTGGTGACGATCAAGCTGTTCGTGAAGCTTGGCGTTTAAAAAGCGCAGCGGATCCCAATACAGATCGCTTGCAAGTTTTTGCAGCAGTTTGCCGTATACGTAGTACGAACCTGAAATCAGTCTGGTTTCAAGCAGATTGGTTTTGATAGTCAGATCCTGACGGCTTTCTAAAACACATTCGGTAATAGTACGTACGGATGATCCGATATCAAGTTTTAAATCCCATAGAAAGGAAATCAAAGATTCAATTGATTCGGTACTCTCGTCAGGCAGTTTGTCATAATCGCCGACAATTAAGATATCGATATCGGATAGGGGAAATAATTCTCCGCGTCCGTATCCTCCGACCGCAACAAGCGCTAAGTTGTCAAAGGACGTTAAATTAAAATGGTGATAGAGTCCTGACAGAAGTTTGTCGATTACATAAGTACGACAGGATAAAAGTTCGGCTACCGCATAACCGTCTTTAAAGCGGTCTTCAAGATAACTGCGCAGCTTGCCAAGATATTCTCGGCCGGCTTTGACGCTGTATTCGCATAGTTCTTCCGTAAAAGGACATGTTTGTTTTAACTTGTCGGGTCTTACTTTACGGGGGACGGTTATCGGTTCAAACATTTTTTTTAAACGTTTTTCACATAGCGCTCAAAGTTTTCATTGCTGCGCAAAGTCAGGATTTCACAGCCGTAATCGGTTACCAAAATGGTGTGCTCGTATTGAGCGGACGGCTGATGATCAGCGGTAGTAACCGTCCATCCGTCTTTACGGTTTACTTTGCATTTCCATGTGCCGGCATTAATCATCGGTTCAATGGTAAAAGTCATACCCGGCTCTAATAAAACGTCTAAATCGTTAGGATAATGCAGTACCTGCGGATCTTCATGGAATTTATTTCCGATACCGTGACCGCAGTAGTCGCGAACGATAGAAAATCCGTAACGGCGGGCCACTTTCCCGATGGCGGTTCCGATATCGGCTAAATTGCTGCCGGGGCGTACGGTTTTTATGCCTGCGTACATTGATTCTTGGGCGCATTCGCATAATTTGTGATTACGTACGGAGGTTTCGCCGCCTACGATAAACATCATGGAAGTATCTCCGTAATATTTATCTTTGATTACGGTAACATCGATATTGACGATATCTCCTTTGTGCAAATGCTTTTTACCGGGAATGCCGTGGCAAACTACTTCATTAACGCTGATGCAGGTGCATTTTGGATAACCGTTATAGCCAAGGCATGCTGAAATTGCGTGCTGAGTTTTTTCGATATATTCAAGACAGCGGTCATCAAGTTCTTCTGTGGTAACGCCCGGAACTACGTACGGAGTAATCATTTCAAGAACGTCGGCGGCAAGTTTGCCGGCGACGCGCATTTTTTCAATTTCGCCTGCTGATTTTAAGGAAATATCCATTTTTATAATGTCCTTTTTTAGTTTTAGGAAAATTATATGAAAAAAGCGAGGATTGTGACACGTTGCGTTAAAGATTATCAGTCAATTTTATGACGGAAAAGATACATGGCAAGCGGCACGGATACTGCTCCGATTAAAACAAGGGGAATAAGTAGATACGCTATTTCGTAAAAACTCTGACCTTCAAGATATATCCTTTGCAGTGCAGTCATACCGTAATAAAGCGGATTTAGTTTACTTATAAACTGAAACCATTGCGGCATTGCCGAAATTGGCGTAAGCATGCCTGAAAGAATGATTGCCGGAAGAATTAAGGTAAAAACGAACACTAATGATTGCTGTGGACTTTTTGCCAAAGCCGAAACGGCAAGACCGAGACTTACAATGCTGATGCTAAATAAAGATAAAACAAAAACGATATTTAAAAGGCTTCCTGCAAACGGAATTGCAAAATAATAACGGCAGATGGCAAAAAGCATAAGTCCTTGAGCTATAGCCACCAAAGCAGGAGGAACCGCCTTCCCGATTAAAATTTCCGCAGGATTTGCCGGAGTCATTAAAAGCATGTCAAAAGTACCGTCCTCGCGTTCTCGCGAGACGCTAAGACTTGACAGCAGCATGACTTGAATAAAGGTTAAAGCAAGGATCATTCCCGTCATGATGCTAAAACGCGAAATATTGTTTTCATTAAATCTAAGGCGAGTATTGATGTTAAGTTTTAAAGCGGCATAGTTTTTACTGTTGAAAGTATCAATGATTGAATTTAAATAGCATATCGCGATATTAGCTGAAGTCGTATTACGCGCGTCTGCGATGACGAATACTTTAGGATCTTTTTCAAAATCGCTTTTTATGTAGATTCCGATTAAGGCATTGCCGTTGCTTACGGCATCGGTAAGACAACGTGAGTCATAGCAATAATCCGTAAGATTGAATAAAGAAGAATTTATGTCATGAAAAAGTTCTGAGCTTTTAGAGCTTTGCGCTTCATCGTAAAAAGCAAAGGGTATGGTTTCAGGATTAAATGATGCGCCGTAACCGAAAATAAAGGATTGAATGAGAATAGGCAGAATTAAAATTTTGCGGGTGCCTTTATCCATCCACATTGCGACGAATTCTTTTTTTATTAAAGAGAAAATGCGCAAAAGCGATTTAAACATGCCGTCCTCCTTTAATACCGCCGCGTTTTAGCAGAAAAACGGTAAGTGCGGAGAAAAAAACGACGTAGAAAATGATGATTGCCAAATTTATTAATAAAGTGTCGGTATTGCCTCCTGATAAAAAACAGATCCTAAAGGACTCGACCGCGTATGTCGGAGGAATCAGATAGCCGATAAAAGCGATAAAATCAGGAACGCTTCTTAAATCAAATAAAGATCCTGAAAGTAAAATTGCCGGCAGAAAACTTAATAAGATCGCATATTCGGTAGCAAGAAACTGATCTTTCATTAAAGCTGAGATGAAAAGTCCCAGCGATGTACTTGACAGGGTGTAAGCACTTACGGTCAGGATTAAAAAAATTACTGATCCGCGTATCGGAATGGCAAATAAAATTTCAATTAAGATAAGCGTTAAAAACGATCCCCATAATGACATGACAAAATAAGGAATCGTTTTTGACAGCATGATTTCAAAGGCGGTGACGTTTGATGCAATAAGAGATTCAAAGGTTCCTCGATTTATTTCGCGCGCGATGACAAGACTGCACATGAAGGCTCCGACGAGAGTAATTATTCCGACGGTTTGCCCAGGTAAAATATAACGGTTTGAAATATTGGCTTCGTTAAACCAGTTCCGTGATATAAGTTCGACTGATTTTATTGGTGATTTTGTGTTGTCGGAAGATAACGCTTGGCTTATTGCCTGCTGCAGATAGCTTTGTGCGGTGATGCCGAAAATTCCTGAAGTTCCGTCAATTGTAATTAAGATCTCAGTGTCACTTAAGTCTTTTTTACTTTTAAGATTTGATTTAATATCAACGATAGCATCGATTTTGTGCCGATTGAGAAGCTCTTCTCCTTCCTGATGGGTAAATACGTTTTGAATTTTAAGATAGTCTGAACCTTGAAGTCTTGATTGTAATAAAGTGGCAAGGGAAGCGTTATTTTCACAGACTAATGCTGCCTTTACCGGTTTTATATCCATGCTCATACCGTAGCCGTAAATCAATATAAGTAAAAAAGGCACGACAAAAGCGATGATAAGAATTGATTTATCTTTGTTTATCTGTTCTATTTCTTTTTTTATTAAATACTTAAGTCTAAGAAGATTCATAAGTAGCCTCCTTAGTCTTTAATCGGTATTCTTCAACTTTGCTTATAAAAGTTTCTTCCACGCTTACGCGTTTTCCTTGTGTTACACAGATTTTATCGGGAGCGCCGAGACAAAGAATTCGTCCTTTATCTTGAATTAAAAAGCGATCGCAGTATTCAGCTTCTTCCATAAAGTGAGTGGTTACGATAACGCTGGTGCCTTTGGCGCTAAGCTCGATGATTCGTTTCCAGAAAATACGTCTTGCCGAAGGATCGGCACCTGATGTGGCTTCATCTAAAAATAAAATCTTAGGATCATGTAAAAGCGCACAGGCCATTGAGAGCTGACGCTGGATCCCAAACGGCAAATCTTCTCCTAAAACGTCGCAAAAAGGACGCAGCATAAAATCATCAATAAGGTAATTGACGCGGTTTTCTTTTTCTTTGCCGTAAAGACCGTAGCTTCCTGCAAAGTAATCAAGATTTTGCTTTAAGGTAAGTTTTTTATATAAAGAAAATTTTTGCGACACATATCCTATTTGCTCACGGACTGCGGCTTTTGCTTTTCTTAAATTAAATCCGTTTATAAGGATATTGCCGGATGTGGGATTTAAAAGTCCGCAAATCATTCTGAAGGTGGTTGTTTTCCCGGCGCCGTTCGGTCCTAAAAGACCGAATATCTCACCCCTTTTAACGGAAAATGACGAGTGGTGAACAGCGGTAAAATTACCGAAAGATTTTTTTATGTCGTTTACGGAAATTATGTCGATATCTTCAGGTTGGGTGTAAGAGATACTGTTTTTTGAGCGTAAATTGGCTTCATCCTCTGTTTTTATGATTAAATCTTCCTTTTTTTCTTCATTAAGCGCGATGTAAACGTCTTCAAGAAAAGGTTTTCGTTCTGTAAGTTTGAAATCACTGGCCGGAAAAAATTTTTTAAGTTTATTTTTTAATTCCCGGATGTCGCAGCTTTTTTTAGTTAAAAGATCGATGCGGTTAAGTCTTGGAAAGATGTCGCTTAAAAATTTAAACTTGAGTTCTTTGTTGATAATAAGAAAATGCAGTAAATCTTTGTAGTTTAAGTCGCAGAAAAACGAGAAGCAGCGTCCGGTTACATCCTTTAGTAAATTTGACGGGCGATCACAGCTTATTATTTTGCCTTCTTTTAAAAATATGCAGATTTCAGATTGTTCGGCTTCTTCTAAATAAGAAGTTGAGAAGATGCAGAAAGCTTTTTGATTTTTTATGTAATCAAAAATAATTTTCCAGATCTCACGGCGAGATAAAGGATCGACTCCTACAGTGGGAGCGTCGAGGATAATAATTTTAGGATCGGTAGCTAAAGTACAGCATAAAGCAAGTTTTTGCTTCATACCTCCTGACAGTGTATTAACCGCGTAATCTTTAAATTTAAAAAGTCCAACTTTAGTTAAAAGTTTATTAAGTTTTTCTTCGCATTTTTCAGGATCGACGTTTTTTATGGCGCAGAAAAAACGTAAATTATGAATTACCGAAAGCTCTTCATAAAGACCGAGCTTTTCAGACATATAGCCAAGAGAAGATGCGTTTTCAACATTGTTTATTAAAAGGCTGCATTCTCCTTTTGTCGGTTGTAGTATTCCGGTTAAAAGCTTTAAAAAAGTGCTTTTGCCTGATCCGTCAGGACCGGTGATACTGATTAGGTTTCCTTCAAGCTTAAGATTCATTCCTGAGAATACGGCTTTGTCCTTACCTTCTTTTTGGTAGGAAAAATAGAGGTCGTGAAGCTTGATTTGCGCCATAGCAGTTCACTCTATTCAAAGATTACGCTGACGCTTTGTCCAAGTCGCAGTAATTCATCAGGATCGGCAACATCAATGCGTACTTCATAAACAAGCTGTGGTCGTAATTCTTCTGTTTGTACGGTTTTAGGAGTAAACATCGCCGTATCGCTTATAACTGCAATGTTTCCTGAAGTTGTTGTGCCGCTTGCGGTTTCAATTAAGACTTTATTGCCGGTTTTTACCTTAACAAGCTGCAGTTCCGTAAGGTAGCAGCGCACGAATTTATGATTAAGCTGCGATAGGGTGAAAACCGGAGTTTGAGCTGACGCCATATCCCCGAGTTCAAGATTGCGGGTACGTATTTTTCCGTCATAGGGAGCTTTAATTACGCTTTGCTCTTTGATTTTGTAGATTATGTAGTCAAGTTCGTTAAGACAGGTTTGATAAGCTTCTTTTTGCGCATCTATTTCTTCTTGGCGATAACCGTTTTTAAGTAAGCTAAGATTAGCTTTTGCCGTATTAAGATCTTCTTTTAGAACATTTAACTTAAAGAAATCGCTGTCATGCGTTTGAGCACTGACGGCGTCTTTTTTATACAGATTATCGGTTCTTGCAAATGTCTTTTCCTGAAGCTTGACTTCGTTTTCAAGTGCGTTTACTTCAGCTTCTGCTTTATCTATTTCTTCTTTTCTATATCCGTTTTCAAGCAGATTCAATTGTGCTTTAAGTCCTTTGCAGGAAGATAATTTAATGTTTTTTTCATGCTCTAAGGCTTTAGTATCTAATGTTGCAAGGATTTCTCCTTTTGTGACTTTTTGTCCTTCATCAAAAAATAACGCATTAATTTTGCCGTTTATTTCAAAGGCAAGCGAACTTTCTCTGATATCGACGTTGCCGTAGGCTTTAAGTCCTCGGTACTCTTTATCTTGATTAAGATATAAAACGATACCTAAAAGAATGAGGGTAATTAGAAATAAGCAAACTAAGATTTTCTTTTTCATGATTACTCCTTAGCGTCTTTTAAAGGAGTTTGAAGCAAACTGTTTAAAAGCAGTTTAGGCAGTGTTTCTTTTAAGGTTAGACGTGACGGCAGAAAACTTCCTTTTTCCGTTAAAATCATGGATGAAAGAGATGAAATAAAAAACGATCCGGCGATCATGGTTAAAGTTATGTCGCTTAAATTTTGCGTTTCCCTGGCGTCTATAAGCAATTTTTTAGTAGGCTGTGTGATTTTGCCGAAGATTTCAGAGAAAAATATTTGTTTTAAAAACGGGTTATTGGCGCTTTCGGTAATGAAAATAAGCAGTAATTTTAAATAGCGCTCATCACCCGTGATAGCATAGATAAGGTCAACAATAGTTTTTATCTTTTCTTTAACGTCTTGACTATCGGTAGTTTGAGCTTTTTGAACCGCGATTGAATGATTTTTAACTGTGGCGCGTACGACCTGTAAAAACAGCTCTTCTTTGGTTTTGTAATAAAGATAAATAGTACTGCGCGATATGCCTGCGGCTTTGGCAATATCAAGTAAAGTGGTTTTGGAAAAACCGTTAGTCAAAAATTTATCGGCAGCGGCATTAAGTATTTCGCTAGGTCGTGCATCTTTGCGTCTTTCCCGTTTGTTTTCGGTCATGGGCAACCTCAGTTAATGACACATGTGTCATTAATTAGTTTAGAAGAAAAATTGGGAATTAAAAGTTATGACATAAGAATTGGCGCTTGAAGTCACATAAATTAAGAAAAGGAATATGCAGCAGTCAGCTCTTAAGATCTGCTGATACTAATTTGCCGCTAAGCGTTGCTTCACATAATTAAAGAAAATATTTTTTAAGGGAAAGAATATGTCAAAAAGTAAAGTGATAACAGTAATCAGTATCGGCATTGCAACATTGTTTTTAAGCGGTTGTACCGTTCATTATGATCATATGCCGCCAAGACCGCATCGTATCGAAAGGCCGATGCATAAAGCACCTCCTCCTATGTTTCATCATGTAAAACCGGCGCCTCCGCGTCCTTTCCCGGGACCTCACCGTCGTTAAAACGGTTAATGTAAGGTTTACATTAAATCTCTGTGAAAATTAATGGGTACTTGCGCAAAAAGCGCAACTGATAAAAGAATTGATTATGTAGGCATAAGATGGGAGGTAGATATAAAAAATTCGGAGTTATTTTGAAAAGAAGTAAAAAGATTTTAGCGATCGCGGTTTCGCTTGCACTAAGTACGGCAGCTCAGGCTGCAGTTTTAAATTTTGATAGTGAAGATAAGGCATATTCTGCAGACAGTAATCCTGCTAGAGAAGGAGAATGGTTCGGTCCGACTTTAGATGACGGGAATACCGTAAGCTACAATAAAGTGAATGTTCTATCTTCTTTTGAAGACGGATGGGTTTTTGGCGGATATTCACATAATTCACTTAATGTCACCGACAATGAACTGACGATTTTAGAGAAAGGCTCAGTCGGTAACGCTATAGGCGGATTTAATGCCAAGGCTTCTGCGATGTATAACACGGTAACCGTAAAGGGACAGGCAAAAAATGTCATTGGCGGCTATACGACGGCAAAGGGATATGCCCGCAGCAATAGTGTTGAAATCGCGGACGATGCCACGGCAGACAATGTTTTGGGCGGTTACGCGCTAAATGCGCCTGCTGACAGCAATGACGTCGTGATTGACGGCACGGTGTTTGGCAATGTTTTAGGCGGTTACGGATTTAGCGGAGCTCAAAGTAATTACGTGGAAATAAACGGAGAAGTTAAAGGGTCCTCTTATGCAGGCTATGCACGAAACGGTGATGTTTTATATAACGGCGTTATTTTAAACTCAGGAGCAACAGTTGCAACTATATACGGTGCTTATGTTGAAAACGGGGCTGCCGAATCTAATTTCGTGACCGTAAATGAAGATGCTTCTGTACAAAAAGTCATAGGTGCTAAAAGTGAAAACGGTGATGTTTCATACAATACCGTAGATGTTGCAGGCACGGCTACATGTATAGTAGGCGGTGAAAGTACCGGCGCTAAAGCGCTTAATAATTCGGTTACTTTAAATTCAGGGGCACATGTGTCAGGGTCTGTTATTGCAGGCTCCGGCAAATCTCAAGCTTTTGGCAATCAGCTGCGGATAAAAAAAAGTGCCGATGTGAGTGAATCCGCTTATGCAGGTCTTTCACAAAATGGATCTGCAAGCTACAACTACATGGAGTTAAGCGGTACGGTTCATACAGCAGCAGGCGGCTACAGCGAAAACGGCAAAGCGGATTTTAATTACGTTAACGTGCTTGACGGCGCTGATGTTAATGATGTCTATGGCGGAAAAGGCGGTATCAGCGCATCTCACAATACTTTATTGGTTAAAAATGCCAAGGTTTCAGGCAACGTTTACGGCGGACAAGGAAAAGCGGCTGACGCCAATATCGTTATTTTGTCAGGCAGTATGAAGCTTAAAAATGTTTACGGAGGCTATAACGGGACTAAACCTATAAATGCTCGAAACGTTATTAGCGCAGAAGGTAACGTGCGGGTAGAAGACATTGACGGATTTAAAGTTTTAAAACTTACGGTCAATAATGAAAACATCAAAGTATCCGATAATTATGAAGATGTCGGGGATAATCGTTTTATTCTTAGTTCAAAAGCGGATATCGATCTTAAAAATAAGACCTTGGTAGTTGCTTCTCATAAAGTTGATCCTAAGGAAAATATAGCTCTGCTATGGTCTGACGACGATATTTATACCGACGAAAATACCGTGGTGGAGGGTGATAATACTTTCGTGTTTAAGCGCTGGTCTTCAAAGGTTAGTCATGAATATAAGCATGAGCTTGGTATTGAAGATATCGTCAATAACGATGATTTTATCGAGGAAACTGTAGTAAGCGATGAAGCAAAAACTTTATCCAAAGCTTATTTAAGTTCTATTGCGCTTATAAAACAAGGAGCGGATTTTATTATTGAAGACGCAAAAGCGGCGGCGTTATATGCATTAGGCGATACGAACAGATCCGCTTTATTCGCTACAGCACACGGCGGTTATACAAATTATGACAATGAAAGCGAATTTTCAATTCGAGATTATCATTTAGCCGTAGGCGGTGCGTTTAAATACGATAATCTTTTATGGTCTTTGTTTGCAGAAACGGGAATAGGTGAGGCAGGTTTAAAAGAAAACGCCGATATTGATACGGATCTAAGTTATGTCGGTTTGGGAACTCTTATTGATTATGAGTTTGCAAACGGTTTATATGCCGATGCGGCACTGCGCTTTGGGTATATAAAGACCGACTTTGACGGAAAATATGAAGATGATGAGGCTTCTTTTGTAAGTCATAATCTTTACGGCAGCATTCATGTGGGCGGAGGTTACCGTTTTGCCTTAAATGATTTTATTAAAGCGGATGTTTATACCCGCTATTTAGGCATTTATGAAACTTCCGATCGTTTTAACCTTCATGATAAAAGTGATTCGCGCATGAGCGTTGATCCGAGTTTTGCGCATGCTTTACGTGCCGGAACTGAATTTAATTTTAAACTCAATTCCTTTATAAGTTTGAATGCAGGGGCGGGTATTGAGCATATCTTTGTTTCGTCGGTTAAAACTTTCGTCAACGGTTATGCACTACACAGAGAAAACATTGACGGGACTTCGTTTGTCGGAAGCCTGGGAGTTGACGTCACATCTGCCTTGTACCCTGATTTTTCGTTTGGCTCGAATGTGCATCTTAGTACAGGTGACAGACAAGGGGCGGCTTTTTCCTTTATTGCAGAATATAAGTTTTGATCATCTGTGTGTTGGTTATAACGTATAAAAAATAGAAAAATTAATTTTTATTCGATATATCGAATGAAAATTAAAAATACAAAGATAGTTTTCAGTATAATAAAGATAATCTGTGGTTTTAGATTGAATATTTGTTGTAATGTATGATTGAGCGCGAGTTATATCTTAAGCGGATACGTCCTTTTATCGACACCGATATGGTTAAGGTAATGACGGGAATGCGCCGCAGTGGAAAGTCAATTATGCTTGAACTGATAAAAGGTGAGCTTCTAAAAAGAGGTGTAAAGTCTTGTCAGTTAGTTTCCTTAAATTTTGAGGATATGTGCTATATCCCGTTGCTGACGGCAGCAACTCTTTACAATGAGTTAATTAAGCGAGCCCAATCTTTTTCCGGAAAGGCTTATTTTTTTCTTGATGAAATTCAGGAAGTAAAAGATTGGGAAAAGTGTGTTAATTCGTTACGGGTTGCAATTGACTGCGACATTTACATTACCGGATCAAATGCAAAGCTTTTATCCGGGGAGTTAGCTACATATTTGGCAGGGCGTTACATTGAGTTTGAGATTTTCCCGTTTTCCTTTGCTGAGTTTATAGATCTGTATCGTTCGTCAGCACCTAATGCTGACAACGCAGAGTGTTTTAAAGCTTATCTGACATTCGGGGGAATGCCGTATTTGGCTAATTTAAATTGGCAGAAGGAGGCTTGTAATCAGTATCTTCATGATTTATTCAGCTCTGTGGTAATCAAAGATATAGTAAAACGCGGCAATATTCGAGATGTTGATTTACTTGAAAGAATTGTCTTTTATTCTATAAATCATGTGGGAATGCCCTTTTCCGCCGCTTCTATAGTCAAATTTTTAAAAAGCGAACACAGAAAAGTTTCTACTGAAACGGTAATTAATTATCTGCGTTACTGTTGTGAATCTTTTCTTTTTCATCGTGTCAAGCGAGAAGATTTGCCGGGCAAGCAGCTTCTTTCGGTAAATGAAAAGTACTATGTTGCAGATCATGGCATACGTCAAGCGATGTGCGGCAATAATATGCAGGATATTAATCAAATTCTTGAAAATATAGTGTGTATGGAACTGCTAAGACGCGGATTTTCGGTAACCGTGGGAAAAATGGGCGCTAAAGAAATTGATTTTGCTGCTACTAAAGACGGTAAGAAAATTTACGTACAGGTGGCATATATGCTTGCATCCGACGACACGATCGAGCGAGAGTTCGGAGTGTTGCTTGAGGTTGCTGATAATTTTCCTAAATATGTGATATCGTTGGATGAATTTGATATGAGTCGGGACGGAGTTATACATAAAAATGTTAGGGATTTTCTGCTCGATGATGATTGGTCTTAATTTTTGACTTAGCGTGATTTTGCATTAATGGATTTTTAGGAATTTTTGTAAAACAAAAATCAGATATTTTTCGGGATTTTTCATTAAAAATTGTCATTTGCATGATAAAATACGCAAGCCTTTGCGTATAGGACGTAAAGGTTTTAGGTGTAATTTTTAAAACACACACTGCTTATAAACGCTTTTTCCGGGTGCCTTTTTAAGGTTGGAAAAACGGAGCAGTGGAGGCATAACCCAATATAAAGAGGAAATCTCATGTCATCTATTTCTATGCGCGACATGCTTAAAGCAGGCGTTCACTTCGGTCACCAAACCCGTTACTGGAATCCTAAGATGAAGTCCTATATTTTCGGACATCGTAACGGCGTTCATATCATTAACCTTGAAAAGACCGTACAGTGCTACGAAGATGCTCTTAATTTCTTAAGCAGCGTAGTCGCTCATAAGGGTAAGGTTTTGTTTGTCGGTACCAAACGCGCAGCATGCGATCAGATCGGCCCTGCCGCTACTTCTTGCGGTCAGTTCTATGTTGATCATCGTTGGCTTGGCGGTATGCTTACCAACTGGAAGACCGTTCGTCAGTCCATCAAGCGTTTGAAGGAACTCGAGATTCAGTCTACCGACGGTACTTTTGACAAGCTTACCAAGAAAGAAGCTTTATTACGTACTCGTGAACTTGCCAAGTTGAACCGTTCTTTGGGCGGTATCAAAGATATGGGCGGTTTGCCTGATGCTTTGTTCGTTATCGACGCTGAAGTTGAGCACATCGCAATCAAAGAAGCTAACAACCTCGGTATTCCGGTTGTTGCCGTTGTCGATACCAACTCCGATCCTGACGGCGTAAATTACGTAATTCCGGGTAACGATGACGCTATCCGTGCTGTTGAGCTTTATTTAAAGGGCGCAGTTGAAGTTATCAATGCCGCTCGTGCTCAGATGAATCACGTTGAAGCTGAGCAGCCTGCTGAGGCTCAGGAAGCTGCTGAGCCTGCCGAAGAAGCTAAAGAAGAAGCTGCTGAAGCAAAGGCTGAGTAATTATCGGCTTATCTAGATAAAGTCATTAGGACTTATTTTTAGAGCTGTTAATTTTTTAGGGCCGGATAACCGGCCCTTTACGAATTTGAGGATTAAAAAATGGCAAACGTAACTGCCGCTATGGTTAAAGAACTGCGCGACATTACCGGCGCAGGCTTTATGGACTGCAAAAAGGCTTTGGTTGCTGCTGACGGCAATATCGAAGCTGCTATTGAAGCAATGCGTAAGAGCGGTGCTCTTAAGGCTGCCAAGAAAGCTACCCGTACCGCCGCTGAAGGCGTTATTGCCGTAGCTCACGAAGGCAATACCGTCGTAATGCTCGAATTGAATTCCGAGACCGACTTTGCTGCCAAGAACGCAGAGTTTACCTCTTTTGCTCAGAAAGCTGCCGATGTCGCTTTAAAGAGCGGTGCTGCTGACGTTGAAGCATTGAAGGCTGCTGATTTCGGTGGTATGACCGTTGCTGACGCTTTAACCGCTTTAATCGCAAAAGTCGGTGAGAACATGAATTTGCGCCGCATGGTCCGCGTAACCGGTGATGTTTTGGGCATCTACGTTCACTCCAATCGCCGTATCGGCGTCGTTACCGTTTTAAACGGCGGTACCGAGGATTTGGCAAAAGATGTTGCTATGCACGTTTGCGCCAACAAGCCTGATTTCGTTCATCCTGAAGACGTTTCCGCTGAAGTTGTCGAGAAAGAGCGTCAGATTCAGATTGAGATCGCCGTCAAGTCCGGCAAGCCCCACGCTATTGCCGAGAAGATGGTTGAAGGCCGTATGAAGAAGTTTACCGGTGAAGTTTCTTTGACCGGTCAGCCTTTCGTTAAGGATCCTTCAGTTACTGTCGGTGAGTTGTTAAAGAGCCACAATGCTGATGCAGTAAGCTTCGTCCGTTACGAAGTAGGCGAAGGCATCGCTAAGAAAGAAGAGAACTTTGCAGAAGAAGTTCAGGCTCAGATCGCTGCCGCTAACAAGTAATTGACCTTAATGACTTCGGGACATGCAGACAATATGCGTAGAATTTTGCTGAAAATATCCGGTGAGGCTTTAGGCGGAAGTGCCGGCTTCGGAATTGAACCGCAAATCCTGGCTCATGCGGCATCAGAGATCCGTAAAGTACAGGATGACGGCGTTCAGGTGGCTTTAGTGATAGGTGGCGGAAATATTTTTCGCGGCGCTGCATTGCAAAAAGCCGGACTTGATCGCGTCGCAGGCGATCAAATGGGTATGCTCGCAACCGTAATGAACGGTCTTGCAATGCGTGACGAACTTATTCGTCAGGGCGGCAAGTGCGTTTTGATGAGTGCTTACGGTATTCCTTCCATCAGTGCTCAATATAGTGCAGTTGCCGGCAGAAAAGCTCTTGAAGACGGAAATGTCGTGATTGTCGCAGGCGGTACCGGTTCTCCTTTTTTCACAACCGATACTACGGCGGTTTTACGCGCAATTGAGCTTAAATGCGATGAAGTCATGAAAGGAACTAAAGTGGACGGTGTATATACAGCCGATCCGGTTAAGGATCCGACAGCCGTCCGCTATTCTTCGCTTAGCTTTAGCGAAGTTTTGGCAAAAGAACTGCAGGTTATGGATTTAACCGCTTTTGTCCTGGCCCGTGATCATCACATGCCGATCCGTGTTTTTTCCATGAATAATGAAGGTGCTTTATTACGTGCCGCGACCGGCAAGGATGAGGGCACTTTAGTTTCAGACTAAGGAGAATGTTTGATGCTTAACGATGTAAAACAAGATGCAAGCGCTCGCATGCAAAAGGCTATTGAGTCTTTAAGCAGCCGTCTTGCCAAGATCCGTACCGGCCGTGCTCAGCCCGGAATTTTAGACGGTATCATGGTTGAATATTACGGCAGTCCGACTCCGCTGCGTCAGGTTGCACAGGTTAATGTTGAAGACGCTCGTACCTTAAAATTGACCGTTTTTGACCGCAACGCCATCAAGGATGTAGAAAAGGCCATTCAGAAGTCAGATTTAGGCTTGAATCCTGTCGTTGCCGGAATTGATATTCGCGTCCCGCTCCCTCCTTTAACCGAGGAGCGCCGTAAGGATTTGGTTAAAGTCGTTCGCGGTGAAATCGAGCAGACTCGCGTAGAGATTCGTAACATTCGTCGTGATGCTAACAATGCTCTTAAAGCTTTAGAAAAAGCCAAAGACATTTCTGAAGATGAGCAGCACGATGGTGAAGAGCAAATCCAGAAACTTACCGACGCTTCCGTTAAGAAGTGTGATGAGCTTTTGGCTGCAAAAGAAAAAGAGCTGATGGAAATCTAATTGTCCTGATGCTTACTGACAAAGAAATGACGGGAGAGATCAAGATCCCCCGTCATGTTGCCATTATTATGGACGGTAACGGTCGTTGGGCCGAAAAACGCGGATTATCGCGCGTTAAAGGTCACCGTGAAGGAGCCGCTGCCGTCAGACGTACCATTGAAGCCGCCGCCAAACTCGGTGTGCATTCCCTTACTCTTTTTGCTTTTTCCAGTGAAAACTGGAAGCGTCCGCAGGCTGAAGTTGCAGCATTGATGGAGCTTTTTTCGCTTTCTTTGAAAAAAGAAACTCTGGTTTTACATAGAAACAATATAAAAGCCAAAGTTATAGGCGATGTGTCGCGCTTTAATCCGGGATTACAAAAAGCCATAAAAGCGCTTGAAGAAACAACAGCTGAGAATTCAGGTCTTGAACTTAATATCGCAGCAAATTACGGTGGACGCTGGGATATCGTGGAGGCTTGCCGCAAGATACAAAATCAAATCTCTTGCGGACAGGTCACACAAAATGATCTTAATGAAGAGTATTTTAATAAGCAGTTAAGTTTACCGCAGGATATTGATTTATTAATCCGTACCGGCGGTGAAATGCGCATCAGCAACTTTTTATTATGGCAATGCGCGTACAGTGAATTATACGTAACGGACGTACTGTGGCCTGATTTTGGTGAAGAAGAGCTAAAAAGAGCCTTTTTGTTTTTCTCAGGTCGAGAGCGCCGTTTCGGCATGACTTCGGCTCAAATTAGAGGAAAATAAATGGTTACCCGTATTATTACCGGCATCGTTTTAATCGCTGCTGTAATTGCGTGGCTTTTTTTTGCCGATTTCCCGATTTTTACCATGGGCGCACTCTTTATTTATATGGTCGGCGCTTATGAGTTAGGTCCTATTTTTAAATTTAAACAGCGCTATTTATTTTTATTTTTGGCTGTAGCTGCTGCGGTCGGATGCTTTGTAATAGCACCTCCTGGCGAGTTCGTATCGGGACATATCCCTCCTGCCGTCAAATATATAATCGCATTAAGCATGCCTTTGTGGATTGGTGTTGTTCCGCTTATAAAAGCCTATCCGCATAAAAGCTCTTGGTATGAGAATAAAGTTATATGCGCGATTTTAGGTTTGCTGATGCTGGTGCCTTTTTTAGAAGGACTTTTGGTTTTGCGTTCAACTGATATTGCTCTTGACGCAAATACCGGAGCTTATCTGGTGCTTGCCGTAATGGCTTTAGTGTGGGCGGCAGATTCCGGAGCGTATTTTGCCGGGGTGTTTTTCGGAAAAACCAAACTTATTCCTGAAGTCAGCCCTAAAAAGACCAGGGAAGGGTTATACGGCGGACTTATTTTGGCTTTTGCCGCGCTGATCCTTTTTATGCATCTCGGTCTTTTCTCAACTTACGGCAATAGCGGACCTGCGTTAATTGCTTCAGGAATTATCGCTATAGTTTTTTCCGTAATCGGCGATTTGCTTGAGAGTATGATTAAACGCCTGGGCGGAGTTAAAGATTCCGGCAAGATTTTCCCGGGGCATGGCGGAATGCTCGATCGTATAGACTCGCAGCTTGCGGCGATTCCTTTATTTTTATCCGTAAATTGGTTAATTAGCGGCAATTTGGCATGAGAACCAAGATCACTTTATTAGGCGCTACCGGATCGATAGGCAGCAGTACATTAGATGTAATAGCAGCAAATCCTGACAAATATGAGCTTTATGCGGCAGTGTGCGGGTGTAATGACGAGAAGATGCTTGATATTATCAAGCGTTTTGCGCCCAAACGAGCTGCCGTCTATGATAAAGATGCAGCCCGTCGTTTAAAGGACGCTTGTGCGCTTAATAATTTATCTTGCGATATTTTGGAAGGATCTGACGGCGTTTTGGAAATTGCTGCCGACAAAGAAGGAAGCTATGTCGTAGCGGCTATCGTCGGAGCCATTGGGCTTCCGCCCGTGCTTGCCGCGGTAAAGCGCGGTGCCGTGATTGGTCTAGCCAATAAAGAAGCGCTCGTGATGTCGGGCAAATTATTTTTTAATGAAGTTAAAAAATACGGTGCTAAAGTTTTGCCGATTGACAGTGAACACAGCGCGATTTTTCAGTGCCTGCCGCAAAAAGCCCAAGAGAGTCTTGGCAGCTGTGATTTAAAAGATTGCGGCGTGGATAAGATTTTACTTACAGGATCGGGCGGACCTTTTCGCACTATTGAAATTGAAAAATTACAAGACGTAACTCCTTCAATGGCGATAAATCATCCGGTCTGGTCAATGGGACCTAAGATTTCGGTTGACTCTTCAACAATGATGAATAAAGGTCTTGAATTTATCGAAGCAAGATATTTATTCAATGCCTGTGACGATGATGTCAAGGTGGTTATCCATCCTCAGTCGGTAGTGCATTCAATGGTTTCGTATATTGACGGAGCCGTGCTTGCCCAGCTTGGCAATCCGGATATGAAGACTCCGATAGCAAGAGCTCTTGCTTATCCGCAAAGAGTGGTGTCAGGAGTTAACGGTCTTGATTTTTGTTCTCTTAAAGCACTGACTTTTGAGGAGCCTGATTTTAAGCGTTACCCATGCCTTGCTCTTGCTATGCAGGCAAGTAAATTAGGACAGGGTGCTACAACCGCACTTAACGCGGCTAATGAAGTAGCGGTTGACGCGTTTTTAAACGGTGCCTGCCGTTATTTGGATATAGCGTCTTTATGTGCTCAAAGTCTTGATGTTTTCGGCGGAGAATCTCCTTATTCTCTTGAGGAAATTTTTGATCTTGACGCAAGAGTTCGTGATTATATTAAAACTGCGGTAACGAGGCTGTAATGGGCTCTTTTTTGTGGAACCTGCTGTTTTTCGGAATCGCAATCGGTATTTTGGTGACTATTCATGAAGCCGGTCACTTTTTTGCCGCAAGGTTTTGTAAAGTTAAAATTCTGCGCTTTTCCATAGGTTTTGGCAAAGTGTTATGGTCGCGTAAGGGCAAAGACGGCTGTGAGTATGCCGTTTCTGCGATTCCTTTGGGCGGCTATGTAAAAATGTACGGAGAAAATAAACAGGAAGCATCAGAGCTTACCGATATTTCCGGATCTTTTTACGCAAAATCTTTAGGGGCAAGGGCTTTTATCATTGCCGCTGGTCCTTCGTGCAATATTCTGCTTGCTTTCTTTTTATATGTTTTCGTTAATTTAAGCGGCGTTACTTTAATTAAACCGGTTATAGGAGATGTAGTTCCTGATTCGGTTGCGGCAGAGGCCGGTTTTAAAGACTATGATTTAATTGAAAACATAGGCGGAATTGAGACTGCCGATTGGAAAAACGCACTTTTGACTTTAGTTTCACACTCCGGGGAAAAAAACGTATTAATTGAAGTTAAGCGTGATTTGGGCCGGGGTGACAATATTTCGCTTAACATGGATTTAAGCTCGTTTAAGTTGGAGCCGGATAAAGATCCGTTAGGCATATTGGGACTTAAAGTCTGTGTCGGTAAAATTTTAAACGTTATAAGCTCGGTAAATCAGGACAGTCCGGCTTTTCGCGCCGGTCTTAAAGCAGGGGATGAAATTATTTCCGTAAACGGAGTGGAGTCTACTTCTTGGTATCGTACTCAGGAAATGATTGCCGCCTCAAACGGTCAGCCTCTTACTTTAGTCATAAAACGGGATGGTGTTCTGTACACTACTACGCTTACAGCAGATCTTGTTTATGATGAAGTGTCGAAGTCTTATCGCCCTTTAATCGGAGTAGTGGCTAAAGCTGAACAAATACCCGAGCTTACCGAAAAGGTGCAGTACGGTTTATTCGATTCAGTAATTAAAGCGGCATCAGATACCTATGAAATGTCCTTAATTATTGTAAAATCAGCAGTAAAATTAATTACGGGACAAATTTCGGCGCAAAATATAGCCGGACCTATTGCTATAGCTAAAGGCGCAGGAGAAAGTGCAACTATCGGTCTTACTTTCTTTATAAGTTTTTTGGCTGCTATTAGTGTAAACTTAGGTATTCTTAATTTGATCCCGATACCGGTTTTGGACGGAGGACAGCTTTTATTCATTGCCTATGAGGCTGTTTTCCGTAAAGCGCCGAACGAAAAAGTGCAGTATATATTGTCGTTATTCGGACTTAGTTTGCTGCTTTTTATTTCGTTTTTGGCGATTTTTAATGATTTAAAAGCTCTATAAAAATTAGGCAAAGTGGAATTTGAAGATGAAATTTAAAGCAAAAAAACCGCTTGCTTTGGCATTGACGGCAATTGTCGGAAGTTTAATGTTTGTTCCGCCGTCATTTGCTGCAGATAATTCAAGCTTTGTGATTGACAATATTCAGGTAAGAGGCTTAAACCGCGTTACGGTAGGTGCCGTATTGTTGGCAATGCCTGTAAGACAAGGCGATGTAATGAATGCCGAAAACTCGGCTCTTACCATGCGCCGCTTATACGAAACCGGTAATTTTGATGATATAAGCCTGACGCGCGAGGGCAATACCGTTATCGTTAACGTTAAAGAACGCCCGACTATCGGTAATATTGAATTTGCCGGAAATTCACAGCTTAATGAATCTGCTTTGCGTCCCGTTATTGAGCAGCAGGGACTTAAGGCTGGTGAAGCCTTAAACGTTCAGACTTTGTCGCAGATTCAGAAGTCGCTTGAAGATTTTTACCACTCTGCTGGTATGTATCAAGCAAAGGTAAAGCCGGTTTTGACTTATTTGCCGCGTAACCGTGTGGATATTAAGCTTGAGTTCACCGAAGGCGTTTCGGCGGAAATTGAGCAGATTAATATTGTCGGCAATAAGAGTTTTGATGAGGACGTCCTTTTAGCGCAGATGCAGCTTCGTGACGATGTGCCGTGGTGGAACTTCCTTGCCAATCGCCGTTATGAAAGCCAGAAGTTTTCTGCCGATTTGGAGTCTTTGCGTTCTTATTATATGGATAGAGGTTACGTACGTTTTAAGATTGACGATACCTCTGTTGAAATGACGCCTGATCGTAAGGGATTGTATCTTACCATTGCGGTAACGGAAGGTGATCAGTATACGGTAGGCAAGACTTCACTGCGCGGTGATACCTTAAAATACGGTGAGCAGATGCAGGAGCTTTTGAATTTTGAAGAAGGTGAAGTTTATTCTGCCGCCAAAGTTGCTTCCGTGGAAAAGGCTTTAAGCGATTATCTCGGTAAATACGGCTATGCTTACTCAAGAGTCAGAGCTTTCCCGACTTTTGATGATGAAAACAAAGTCGTTAACCTTGATTTTAACGTTGAACCTGGTTCCCGCGTATATGTAAGCCAGATCAATATTACCGGCAATACTTCAACCGATGATACCGTTATCCGCCGTGAAATGCGTCAGATGGATGGTACCTGGTTGTCAAATGAAGCCGTCGATTTGTCAGAGAACCGTTTGAATCGTACCGGTTTCTTTGAGACCGTTGAACTTGATACCAAACGTGCCGGAAATACCCCTGATACCGTAAATCTTGACGTAAAAGTTAAAGAGCAGCCTACCGGCTCTATTTCAGGCGGTATCGGTTACGGTACCAACTCAGGTATGCTCCTGCAGGCGGGTATTTCACAAAACAACGTATTCGGCTGGGGTTCTCGCGCCTCCATTATGGCTTATGATAATGACTATCGCCAGCATATTGAGTTAGGCTATACCGATCCTTATTTCACGGTTGATCGCATCAGTCTCGGCGGACGTGTCTACTATGATAAGTTTGAAGGCGATGACGCTGATGTGGTTTCATATGATAACGATACTTTGGGTATTGAGATAACGTCAGGATATCCGCTTAGCGAGACAATGTCGGTATCGTATTCCGTAGGTTTTGAGCAGAATAAGATCGACAATACCGGAGATCATTTTATTCAGTCGATTTTGTTCTGGCGTGACTATAGTGATGATGGTTATGAAGAAAGCGGCACCTTTAATAACTTTACCGCAAGTTTCGGCTTCTCGCGTAACAATCTGGATCGTTCCGTATTCCCGACTAAAGGCAGCCGCCAGTCGTTTTCGGCTTTTGCCACGGTTCCTGGCTCTGACTTGCAGTACTATAAGCTTTCTGCGGAGACTGCCCACTATTTCCCGCTTGACAGTGAGCGTAATTTTGTCTTTACCGTGCGTGGGCGTGTTGCCTACGGTGACGGCTACGGCACAATTCACGGACATGATCAGCGTTTGCCGTTCTTTAATAATTTCTATTTAGGCGGCAGTGACTGGCTGCGCGGCTTTGACTATAACTCTATCGGACCTAAAGCGTATTATCCTGGGTCCGGAAGATCCGATACTTCCGTAGGCGGTAACGCTTTATATGCCGCTACCGCGGAAATTTCAATTCCGACGCCGTTTATTTCCGAAGCTTACAAACGTCAGGTACGTACCTCGTTATTCGTTGATATAGGTGCTTTGTGGGATACCCGTGACGATGATTATGAAGAACTAGGGAGCGATTATCGTGATATTAACGGTGATGCCGATAAAATGCGTGCTTCGGTAGGTATTTCGCTTAACTGGATGTCGCCCATCGGCCCTTTGGTATTCTCGCTTGCCAAGCCTGTTAAAGATTATTCAGGTGACGAGTCGGAAACCTTTAACTTTAATATCGGCGGACGTTTCTAAAGATTTTGAGGAGAAATATAGTTATGTTTAAGAAAATCGCTTTGGCTCTTGCTGTTGCCTCCATTGCGGCAACTCCTGCAATGGCAGCTGAAAAAGCCCAGACCCCGACTATCGCAGTTATTAACGTGCCGCTTATCATGCACGAAATTCCGCAGGCTAAAACTACCCGTGAGAAGCTTGCCAAAGAATTTGCTCCCCGTGAGCGCGAGCTGCAGAATCTCGAGGCTGAAGGCAATAAGCTTGCCCAGAAACTTAAAGACTCAAAGTTAAGCGAAAAAGAAAGAGTTGATTTGCAGCGCCGTTTTGCTCAGATGCAGTCTGATTTTAATTTAAAAGCTCAGGCTTTGCAGGAAGATCAGAGAAAGCGTGTTGCTGACGAGAATTTAAAGCTTGCTCAGGAAGTACAGAAAGCCATTGACGCAATTGCCAAAGAACGCGGAATTCAGCTTGTGCTGCGCGGTGAGTCGGTAGCTTATACCGTAAACGCTTTGGATATTTCTCAGGATGTTATTAATCGTGCCGGCAAATCCGGCAAGAAGTAATTCATGATGAAGCTTCAGGATATTGCAAGTAAAATCGGTGCCAAGCTGCACGGAAACGGCGACGTCGAGATCCATCGCGTTGCCAATTTAAAGACCGCCAAGGACGGAGAAATAAGCTTTCTTTCCGATCCTAAATACAGAAGCGTGCTTGAAGAAAGCCAAGCAAGTGCGGTTATTATTCGGGAAGGCGATGTTCCGCATGTAAAAAGTGCGGCACTAATTGTTAAAGATCCGTATCTTGGTTTTGCCAAAGTTGCTCAGCTTTTGGATACGACCCCGGCAATCGCAGTCGGAATTGATGCTTCTGCCGTAATTGATAAGAGTGCGGTTTTAGGCAGTAATGTCGCCATAGGCCCAAATGCTTGCATCAGTGCAGGAGCACAAATCGGCGATGACGTGCAAATCGGCGCGGGATGCTTTATAGGTCCTAACGCCAAAATCGGTAAAGGTACCAAACTTTATCCTAATGTAAGCATTTATCATGACGTTGTCATCGGAGAGCATTGTCTGTTTCAATCAAACGCCGTTATCGGCGGAGACGGTTTCGGTTACGCCAATGAATCAGGAAAGTGGGTAAAAATTCCACAGACCGGCCGCGTGGTTATCGGCAATATGGTTGAGATTGGCGCATGTACTTGTATCGACCGTGGTGCAATAGATGATACCGTTATCGAAGATAATGTAATTATTGATAATCTATGTCAAGTCGCTCATAATGTACATATCGGATACGGTACCGCTGTAGCCGGCGGCACTACTTTTGCCGGTAGCGTTAAAATCGGCAAGTTCTGCATTATCGGTGGAACCTCCGTGTTTAACGGACATATTGAAATTTGTGATCAGGCCGTGATCAGCGGAATGTGCATGGTTATGCGCTCTATAGATAAGCCGGGTGTTTACTCTTCGGGAATTCCGGCTCAGTCTAATAAAGAATGGCGTATTACCGCAGCCCGCGTACTGCATATTAACGATATGTATCACAAAGTAAATGACATGGAAAAGCAGATTGAGACTCTTAAATCGGCTTTGGCAGAATTAAAGAAATAAGATTAAGGTGGCGCAAGTGACAGTAAATCCGGAAAAAACTTTAAAAATTGAACAAATCATGAATTTGTTGCCTCATCGTTATCCGTTTTTGATGGTTGATAGAGTTATTGATTACTCAATTACCGATGAGCATAAGACTTTACGTGCCATTAAAAATATTTCTTTTAATGAGCCTTTCTTCCAGGGGCATTTCCCCGGCAAACCGGTTCTTCCAGGGGTTTTGATTTTAGAAGCAATGGCTCAAGCAACCGGTGTTTTGGCTTTTACCATGGTAGGCAAGCCTGAACCTGATGAGCTTTATTATTTTGCCGCAATTGACAATGCCCGTTTCAAGCGCCCCGTAGTTCCCGGAGATCAATTGGTTCTTGACGTTGAATTTTTAAAAGAAAAGCGCGGCATCGCAAGTTTTAAAGGCGTTGCAACTGTTGACGGTGAAATCGTCTGCTCGGCAGATTTGATGTGCGCAAAACGTCGCGGCTAATATCAAAATAGGGAAAAAGAGTAAGGTGAAGCTGTGATTGACAGTACTGCAAAAATAGATCCTTCCGCCAAGATAAGCGATAAAGCTAATATCGGCGCGAATGTCATTATTAAAGAAAACGTGATCATCGAAGATGATGTTACTATCGGTGAAGGCTGCGTTATAGAGCCGTTTTGTGTGTTCCGCGGTCCAACTACTATCGGTAAGCGTAATCACTTCTATCAATTCTGCTCTATAGGCGAAGCTTGTCAGGATCTTAAATACAATAACGAGCCGACTCGTCTTGTCGTCGGAGATGACAATGTTATGCGTGAACACTGCACTATGCATCGCGGTACCGTTCAGGGCAGATCCGTGACTACCGTAGGTTCGCATAACCTTTTTATGGTAAACGTTCACGTAGCACATGACTGCATTGTCGGTGATAATTGTATTTTCTCCAATAATGCTACTTTAGCAGGACATGTTACTATCGGCGATTGGGTTATTTTCGGCGGACTTAGTGCTATCCATCAGTTCGGTCGTGTCGGAAGCCATGCCTTTATCGGCGGAATGGCTGCTTTAAATATGGACGTTCCTCCGTATGTTATGGCAGCAGGTCACTATGCTAAGGCTCACGGCATTAATAAGGTCGGACTTGCGCGCCGCGGATTCTCGGAACAGGCTATTAATGCTATCCGTAAAGCTTATATGATTATTTATCATAAGCATAAGACAGTTGAAGAGGCTATTCCTTTGCTTGAGGACTTGGCTAAGACCGAAAGCGCCGTACAGCCTTTGGTTGATTTCTTAAAAGAAAACGGAAGAGGCATTGTTCGTTAATGCCTAATCAAGTATCAGTGTCTACAAACACTCCGCATCTTTATGCTTTAATCGCCGGAGAATCGTCCGGCGATACTTTAGGCGCAGGTTTAATGCGCGCCATTTTACGCTTGGATCCTAAAGCTTCCTTCATCGGTATCGGCGGTGAGCAGATGCAAAAAGCCGGACTTACTTCTTTAGGAAAAATGGAAGTTTTATCGGTAATGGGAATATTTGAGGTGGCAGCTCATCTTGTTCCCATAATGCGCTTGCGTGCCGCTCTTATTAAGCAGCTGCTTAAAGCCCGTCCGAGCGTTGTTATCGGCATTGATTCTCCCGATTTTAATTTAGGTCTTGAAAGACATATGAAAAAAGCGGGGATCCCGACCGTGCATTACGTAAGTCCGTCAGTGTGGGCTTGGCGTGAAGGACGCATGAAAAAGATCAAGGAATCATGTGATGAAGTCTTGGCGCTGTTGCCCTTTGAAAAAGAGTTTTATGACAGGGAAAATATGCCGTGTACTTACGTCGGTCATACCCTTGCAAATAAAATTCCGCTTCAGGTTTCTCAAGAAACAGCCAAAACTCAAATTGAACTGGAGACAACTTCAGTAGATCCGGTACAAGGCAAAGTAATGGCAATTCTGGCAGGTTCCCGTAAGAACGAGTTGGTGCATATGGTTCCCGTGTATGCACAGACAGCACGTTTAATTAAAAAGAAGATGCCGGATGTGGTGTTTATTTCAGCATGTCCTGATAAAGCCAGAGCTGAAGTATTAAAAGATTTGTGGTTAAGCCATGCTCCTGATTTATCTTTAACCATTTATGTCGGTTGTACACATGCTGCAATCGCCGCTTCAGATGCGGTACTGCTTACTTCAGGTACCGTTGCTTTTGAGGCAATGTTGTTAAAGCGTCCGATGGCCGTAGCATATAAAGTCAATCCTTTAACTGCGATCATCGGAAGACGTCTTTTAAAGATCAATATGTTCTCTTTGCCTAACTTATTGGCAAAAAGACGTATTGTTGCCGAGTTCATTCAGGAACAGTGCACTCCTGAGGCTTTAGCTCAAGAAATGCTTAAACTTTTGACTTCAGATAATCTATTAATGAAGAATGAATTTTTGAGCATGCATAAAGCTATGATTAAAAATTCCGATGAGATTGCCGCAAAAGCCGTGTTGTCTTTAATCAAAAAGAGCGGTCGCAATGCTGTTGAAACTAAAGACAATAAAGCCTTTAACGGTATGGTCGAGCCTTCTTTTACCGTTCCTTCGAATATTGCAGGCGCTGATCGTGCAAAAAGACAAGAGCCGCGACTTTAATGGTAAAAAAAGTTTTAGAGCCGTTTATCTACCCCATAGATCCGAAAGTTCATCTGGTGTGCGGGGTAGATGAAGCAGGTCGCGGTCCTCTTGTAGGTAATGTTGTCGCAGCTTGCGTGATTTTAGATCCGTCTCGTCCGATTTTAGGTCTTGCCGATTCAAAAAAGTTATCAGAAAAAAAGCGTGATGCTTTGGCTTTGCAGATTAAAGAAAATGCTTTGGCTTACGGAATAGGGCAATGTACTCCTGAAGAAATTGACAGAATGAATATTCTGTATGCTTCACTTGAGGCGATGCGCCGCGCTTATGTCAATATGCATAAAACATGTGAGTTGATGTTAATCGACGGCAACAAGCTTATTCCGGATTTCCCTCTTGCAATGCAGGCGGTGGTTAAAGGCGATGCGCGTGTTCCTGAAATTTCTGCCGCTTCTATTTTGGCAAAAACTGAACGTGATGCTCAGTTATATGCTTTAGATAAACAATATCCTGAATACGGTTTTGCCAACCACAAAGGTTATCCTACAGCGGCTCATTTTGAGGTTTTGCAGAAATTGCCTTTGCTCTCGTGCTATCGTATGACTTATGGGCCTATACGAAAGCTACTTGCCCAAGGTAAGAGTATCATTAAAACAATGTAAAGATATTACATTTGGCGTCTTTTAGCGGGAATTTAGGCGGCGCTTATGGGTAAAACAAAAAAAGCGGTTATTGTCGGAGCGACATCGGGAATCGGGTATGCAGTAGCTTTAGAGTTGATAAAGGAAGGGTGGACTTTAGGTATTGCCGGTAGGCGAAGGGATAAATTAAAAGAACTTCACGCAATAGCCCCCAATCAGATTAAATATAGGGAAATAGATGTTTTAAACCAAAATTGCGCTGGTGAACTTCAAAAGCTTATAGACGATTTGGGCGGAATCGATGTGTATCTTCATTGCTCAGGGATCGGCAAGCAGAATTTTTCTTTAAAAAGCGAGATTGAACTTAATACTGTCGCAACCAATGTTGACGGTTTTGTCAGAATGGTGGATTGTGCTTTTAATTATTTTGCGGCTATAGGATATGGGCATATAGGTGTAATAAGCTCAATTGCAGGAACCAAAGGATTAGGCGCAGCCGCGGCGTATTCTGCGTCAAAAGGCTTTCAAAATATTTATATAGATTGTCTTGATCAGTTATGTCATATAAGAAAGCTTAATATCGATTTTACCGATATCCGTCCCGGGTTTGTTAATACTCCTTTACTTGACGGAGGTGGAAAATATCCGATGCTCATGGATGTTAACAAGGTTGCAAAGAGGATCGTAACTGCGTTAAAGAAAAAAGAAAGAGTAACGATTATTGATTGGCGGTATCGTATTTTAGTGTTTTTCTGGAGACTGATTCCTTTATGGTTATGGCGACGCTTGCCTATTCGTAATTAAAGAATCGTCTCTGCGGCAAAATTTGATGGCGCTTAGTTTTCATGTGAGCATACATAGCCATGTAGTTCGTAAAATGTTAAACTAAGCACTTATGGGCAGTAATGTTATATGTTCTATTTGTTAAATATCACAGATAGGATATTAAGCTCGTATAACGCTAAAACTTGTAAAAGTTTTTTGCGTAAAGCTTAAAGTTAAATCATTTATGATTTAGCAGCATATCTTGCCTGCAAGATTAGAGAGAAGGTTTATGAATATCAATTATTTGGATTTTGAACAGCCTATTGCTGATTTGCTTGCTCATATTGAAGAGTTAAAGCGTTTAAGCAATACGGTAGGCGCCGACGTTGACATGTCAAAAGAGTTGGCACAACTTGAAAAGAAAAATGTTGAATTAACCAAGAAACTTTACTCCTCCTTGTCTGCATGGCAGATATCTCAGTTATCCCGTCACCCGATGCGCCCTTATACTTTAGATTATGTCCAGCGCATTTTTACTGATTTCCAGGAATTAGCCGGCGACAGAGCCTTTGCGGATGATAAAGCAATTGTCGGCGGTCTTGCTCGTCTTGACGGGATTTCTGTTATGGTTATCGGTCATCAGAAAGGCCGTGATACCCGCGAGCGTACTTTACGTAATTTCGGTATGCCTCGTCCTGAGGGTTACCGTAAGGCTATGCGTTTAATGCGTCTTGCCGAGCGCTTTAATCTGCCGATTATTACTTTTGTCGATACTCCGGGTGCATATCCGGGGGTCGGAGCGGAAGAACGTTCTCAGGCAGGGGCTATTGCCGAAAGTTTAAAGTGCATGTCCGAGCTCAAAGTTCCTATCATTTCAACCGTTATCGGTGAAGGCGGTTCAGGCGGTGCTTTGGCAATCGGTGTCGGTGACAGAGTCAATATGCTGCAGTATTCAACATACTCGGTAATTTCTCCTGAAGGCTGTGCTTCAATTTTGTGGAAGAGTGCGGATAAAGCTTCTCTTGCAGCTGAAGCCATGAATATTACAGCTGATCGCTTAAAGTCATTAAAGCTGATTGATAACGTGGTAAAAGAGCCTTTAGGCGGAGCTCATCGCGATTACGACGCCATGGCGGAAAATCTTAAAGCACGTTTGCTTCTTGATTTGCGCGAACTTGCCGATACTCCCAGCGATACCCTTGTTGAACAGCGTTTTGAACGCTTAATGCGTTACGGATATTGTTAATCTCAAAAGCGAGGCAAGAGCTTGATCGCCTTGCCTTTTCCCTTATACAGAAATTAAAACCTGCCCCTATAACCGTTGGATTATCGGGAGGGGCGGATTCTACTCTTGCGCTTCTTGTTGCCTGTAAAATGCAGGAAATAGATCCGCGTTTTACCGTGTTAGCCTGTCATTGCATCCATGGACTTGATGCAGATGATCCAATTTGGCTTAAGCATTGTCAGGATCTGTGTTTGCGTTTGAAGGTTAAATTAGTAACTCCCAAACTTAATATCGTATACGGCAATGGGGTTTCTCCTGAAGATGCATCTCGTAAAGAACGTTATAGGGCACTTCTTGAGAATTTAAGTTCTAACGGTTATTTGATGCTTGGACATCAGGCTGATGATCAGGTTGAAAATCTTCTGCTTGCTTTAAAACGCGGTTCAGGTCCTCGCGGACTTGGAGGTATGAGTGCCGTTACTTGCGATAATCGAGGGACTGTCGTAAGACCGCTGCTTGATTTAAGTAAAAAAGATATTGAAAAGATTTTAACGGCTCTCGGCTTTGATTGGGTTTTTGATATATCTAATACTTATTTAAAATTTGAACGTAATTTTATTCGCTTAAAAGTTTTGCCTCTGTTGCGTGAGCGTTTTATCGGTATTGATAAAGCAATTTTAAAGAGTTCTAAATTGTGTGCTTTTGAGCATGATCTGGCTTCGCGTTATGCTGAAACCTTTTATGCTAAAGCAGTAGATGATGATATTTTTTATATTGATAAGATAGATATTGAAGATCAGGCTTTAACTTTTTTTGTTTTAAGGCGTTTTTTGTTTAATTTTTCATTGTCAGCCCCTGATTTTAATACTGTTGCAGCTTGTTATGAACTTATTAAAGCATCAAACGATCAGGAAGGGGTGGTTAAGGTTGCCGATAAGGAGATAAGGCGCTATTTAAATACTTTAAGAATTGTAAAGAAATCTACACCGCCTGAAAAAAATACTTTATTAATTCTTCATAAAAACGAAACTCTTTGTCTTAATGATTTTGCTTATTCTTTGCAAAAGGGCAGTATTAAAAATAAGAGTTTTATTTTGGGATCTGATAATGTCACTCTCGATTTTACATATTCCGGCAGCTTTAAAATAAAACCGGTAAATAGAGTTCACAGCCGTGAAATTAAAAAGATTTTTGGTGAAAATCTTATCCCTTATTGGGAAAGGGCGGCTTACCCTTTGGTCAAGGATCAAGAAAAAATTCTTGCATTAGGATCGGTTTGTGCATTAGGAAAACAAGAAGAGCTTAAAGCTGGTGACGCTTACTATCTTCAGATTAAAAATTTAAAAACAGGCAAATTTATTTAGTAGAAAAAAATAAGCCGATACTTAAAGTATCGGCCAAAGCGGGATTTTCAATCAGAAGTCGTAAATAAACCTGCGATTCAATTGAATCTGAAATTTAGAGCGACTTTTGTAAAAAAAGTTCCAAAAAAAATCAAAATTTTTTAAATAAATTTATCTCATTGATTTAAAAAATTTTCTTTTTAATTTATTTTTAACAGAAAGTTGATTTCTGTGGCGCATATTGTAAATGATTTTTAAT
>ERZ779866.857-NODE-857-length-33085-cov-9.579019_pt1 | contig 33085 bp, 35 predicted proteins | sample MGYA00511248_ERZ779866 | MGnify/ENA primary metagenome ERZ779866 (study PRJEB29588, sample SAMEA2155758) | human gut metagenome | biome: human gut; feature: human-associated habitat; material: faeces | place: Denmark | collected 2008/2010 ... | reverse complement strand
GATCTCAGAGAAGTAACAGGAGTAGTTGATGATAAAGGCCGCAGCACAGGCCAGAAAGCGGCCCGGCTCCCCGCTGGGCCAGGGGCTTCCGCTGTCCAGAACATAGCCCGGTATGTAAAAGATAATGATGAGCTGCAACATCAGCGGGGTGCCCCGGATCACCCATACCAGCAGCCGGGTGACCAGGGCAGGGGCCGCCCCGCCGGAGGGGGCGGCGCCGTCGGAACCGTCCTCCTCGTCCCGGAGCAGCCAGTCGCAGCTCACCCCCAACAGCTGGCTCATGCGCACGATCTTGTCCGTCTCCGGATAGGCGGTGTCCGACTCCCAGCGGCTCACCGCCTGGCGGGTGACCCCCAGCTGCTCGGCCAGCTGCTCCTGGGTCAGGTTGTGCTTCCGTCTGGCCTGTACCAGCTTGCTTCCCATACTCATAGACCTTCACCTCGTCTTTCTCAGGATGGCTCCAGCATACCAGAACGGTTGGGAAAGGCAAGCCCGTTACCGTTTCACAATGTAACGTTCCGGTTGCGTTTCAGTTGCCCGCCCGCCGGGACAGCTCCTGAAGGGTGACCTGATAGGCCTCCTCCTCGTAGGACAGCACCGGTAAAGATTCCGGAAGTGTCCAGCCCTCATGCTGGAAGATCCGGGTGAGGAGCAGCCGGGTGAAGGCCGGGTTCTTCACCAACACCGGCCCGGTAAGGTGGGTGGCAAAGAGGTTTCCGCGCACATAGCCCTCCGGCCCGCGCTCCCCCTCGTTGCCCTCCCCCAAGGTGAGCCGGTCAAAGAGGGGGGCGGTCACCCCCGTGGTGTGGGAGCACTTGTTCATGAAGCCCACCGCCGGCTCCTCCCACAAAGCGGTGTGGGCGATCACGTCCTCCGGGGTCCGCCGGTCCGTCTCCACAGTGGCGAAGTCCGCCAGGGCCAGGCAGGGCCACACCTTGCCAGCTTTGTCGGTGACGCTCCGCCCCAGCAGCTCCATGGCGTTGCCGGTGAACAGGGCGGGGGTTCCGTCGTCCAGCAGCTCCCTCAGAGTCTGGGCATGAGGGAGCAGGGCGGCCAGGGCCCACTTCTGCCCCCGCTCGGTGCCCGCTCCCATGTAGACGAAGCCCGCTCCGGTAAAGTCCGGGGCGTCGTCCAGCCCGGCGGCGCGCACCGTGACGCTCACCCCCATGGCCTCCAGGTGCCGGCGGAGCACCGCCACGTTGGCGTACTCTCCGTACAGGGACATGCAGTCCGGATAGAGATGCAGGATGGTCAGTTCCATGTGGTTTCCCTCCTTTTAGTCCCGCTGGGTCAGGTTCAGCAGCTTGTCCCGGTCGGAGAAGCAGGTGACCACGTACAGGGGCAGGTCCCCCTCGTTTTTCAGCTCCTCCGCCGCGGCGGCGATGTCGGGCTGGAGGGTGAGCTTGCCCTGGGGCACCTGGGAGTAGTCAAAGCGCAGGGCCAGGTCGTTCACATACCGGCCGCACAGCCACACCCGGCGCACATGGGGACAGGCCAGGCGGTCGAAGTCGATGTCCCACAACCAGCTGGTCTCCCCGGTGAAGTACTTGCGGCTCACCGCGTCCACGATCACCATCACCTCGCAGGGCTGGTCCTGCCCCTCGATGTAGGCCAGGTTGGTGTCGTAGGCCACCGAGTTCTCATGCTTGGAGGTGAGCAGGGTGCCCTTGTGCCCCCCCAGGGTGAAAGTGACCATCCGGCCGTTCTTCAGCAGGTAGTTGTTGATGACTCCTGCCATCACCGCTGGAGCCACCCCGCACAGGGCGCACACCGACCAGGCGGCCAGGATGTTGTACACGTTGTAGATGCTTCGGAAGGCCAGGTCGATCCGGGTCTCCCCGTTGATGGTCAGCCTGCCCTGGGCCAGGTCCAGACCGGTGACGGCAAAATCCGGCTTGGGGCGCTGGTGCCCGCAGACGGTGCAGCGGTAGTGCCCGATGTGGGCATAGTGGTAGCAGGAGTACTCCATCCTCCCGCCGCACACCGGGCAGCGCAGGCCGTCGTCGTACACCCCGTGGTGTTCCTTCGTACTGATGGAGCACTCCTCCAGCCCGAACCACTTCACCTTTTCCGGATCGTGGTCCCGGGCAAAGCAGGCCACCAGAGGGTCGTCGGCGTTGAGCACCAGGGTCTCCTCCGGGTGGATGGCGGGCCGGATAGACTCGTACACCCACTGGGGGTGGCCGTTGCGGGTGAGCTGGTCCCGGTAGAGGTTGGTGATGACGAAATGAGTGGGGTGGAACCAGCGGAAGGTGTACCGGGCGTACCGCTCATCGCTCTCCAGCAGCAGCACGTCCCCCTTCATCTTCCCCCCCAGGGTGCAGTGGGACAGGATGAGGGTGGCTACCCCCTCGATCTGGTTGGAGCCCTCCTTGTTGTACACCACCTGCCGGCCGTCGGCAGCCAGGATGGCGGCGATCATCTCCACTGTGGAGGTCTTCCCGTTGGACCCGGTGACGGCGATAATGTGGGGGGGTAGCTTGACCCGGCCCAGCACGTCGGGGCACACCTTCAGGGCGAACTGCCCAGGCAGGGAGCTGCCCCGGCCCAGCAGCTTGCCTGCGAAGCGCAGCAGCTTGCACACCACAATGGCCAACATTCGTCTCATGTCTGATCCTCTCCTTCAAACTCCGCCAGGGATTGGGTGGTTTCCCCACGGGTCAGGCCCCGTGGGGCCCCTTTTTCATCAACATGCTCGGCGGAAATGAATTCCACCTGCGCGGCGCACGCGCTTACGCGCGCTCCGCCTTGCAGGGCCCCCGGCGTTAGCCCCGCTCCAAATAGATCATCAGCGCGGCCACATCGGCAGGCGAGACGCCGGAAATCCGACTGGCCTGGCCCAGGTTCAGGGGCCGGATCTGATCCAGCTTCTGCCGGGCCTCCAGCCGCAGGCCCTGGATGGACTGATAGTCCACATCCGGGGGGAGGGGCCGGCTCTCCAGCTTTCTCATCTCTTCCACCTGCCGATTCTGCCGTTCAATATAGCCCTGATACTTCACCGAGATCTCTACCTGCCGGGCAATTTCCCGGGAAAGGGCAGGCCGCTCCGGGTCGAAGGGAGCCAGATCATCATAGCTTACCCGGGGCCGGCGGAGCAGGTCCCCCAGCCGCGCCCCGTGGGGGCAGGGTGGTTCCCCCTTGCCCGCCAGCATTTCATCCAAGGCAGGAGAAGGGGCGGCCCCGGCGTGGTCCAGGCGGCGGACCTCCCGGTCCACCGCGGCGTACTTCTCCTCCACCTGGGCCAGCCGATCCCGGCTCACCAGCCCCACCCGGCAGCCGTATGCGGTCAGGCGACGATCGGCGTTATCCTGCCGGTGAATGAGGCGGTACTCCGTCCGGGAGGTCATCATCCGGTAGGGCTCATTGGTGCCCTTGGTCACTAGGTCGTCGATGAGTACCCCGATGTACCCGTCTCCCCGCGTCAAAATCAGCGGCTCCTCTCCCTTCAGCCTCAGGGCAGCATTGATGCCGGCGATCAGCCCTTGAGCGGCGGCCTCCTCATAGCCTGAGGAGCCGTTGAACTGCCCCGCCCCATACAGGCCAGGCACTTTTTTGCACTCTAGCGTGGGGAGAAGCTCCGTGGGGTCCACGCAATCGTATTCGATGGCGTAGGCCGGCCGGGTCATCTCGGCGTGCTCCAGCCCCGGGATGGTGTGGAGCATCTCCACCTGCACCTCCTCGGGCAGGGAAGAGGAAAAGCCCTGGATGTACAGCTCCTCGGTATTCAGGCCCATGGGTTCGACAAACAGCTGGTGCCGAGGCTTGTCCGGGAAGCGAACAATCTTGGTCTCAATGGAAGGGCAGTACCGGGGCCCCACCCCCTGAATGGTGCCGTCGTACAGGGGGGAGCGGTCCAGGTTGCGGCGGATGACGGCATGGGTGCGCTCGTTGGTATAGGTAAGGTAGCACACCGCCTGGTTCTCCGGTGCCCGCTCCGTGGAAAAGGAGAAGGGTTCGGTCTCCGCGTCCCCCTCCTGGAGCTCCATCTGGGAGAAGTCCACACTCCGACGGTTTACCCGGGGCGGGGTACCTGTCTTGAACCGGCGCAGGGATAAACCCAGCCGGTTCAGGCAGTCCGTCAAAGGCAGGGAGGCGGCCATGCCATCAGGGCCGGAGGCCCGCTCCACCTCCCCCACGATGGTGCGCCCCCCCAGATAGGTGCCGGTAGCCACGATGGCAGCCCGCACCTCATAGGTGGCCCCGGTGGCGGTGCGCACGGCCCGCACAGCCCCGTCCTCCCCGGTGAGGATCTCGGTGACCTCTCCCTGCTTCACCCACAGATTGTCCTGGAGCTCCAGGGTGTGCTTCATCACCTCCTGGTAGCGGCGACGGTCGGCCTGGGCCCGGAGGGACCACACCGCCGGGCCCTTGCCCCGATTGAGCATCCGGTACTGAATGCAGGCCCGGTCCGCAGCCTTGGCCATCTCGCCCCCCAGGGCGTCGATTTCCCGGACCAGGTGGCCCTTGCCTGTGCCACCGATGGCGGGGTTGCAGGGCATGTTGCCCACCGCGTCCAGGTTTATGGTGAAGCACACGGTGCGCAGGCCCATGCGGGCTGCGGCCAAAGCCGCCTCAATGCCCGCGTGGCCCGCCCCAATCACCGCAATATCAAATTGTCCGGCGTCATATACACTCATGCTTCCAAACCAGCCCTCTGCTTCGCGGGCCCCGCGGGATCCCGTTGACACTTGAACTTGCGCGGCGGAAGTGAATTCCGCCTTGCACCAAGGTTTTGCCCCTGGCAAAACGCTTGTACGCGCTCACGCGCGCCCCGCCCTGCGGGGCCCCATGTGGCCCGCCCCAATCACCGCAATATCAAATTGTCCGGCGTTATATACACTCATGCTTTCCAGCCAGCTCTCTGTCCGCCCGTCGGGCGGGGTTTTCCCCGGTTTCGCCCGGTGGGCGACCTACTTTCTGTGCGAACAGAAAGTAGGCAAAGAATCGCCCAGGGGGAGTCAAGCCGAATCGAGCCGGCAAAGGGCGCCAGCTCTCCAGGCTTGCCGCCCCCTGAGAACCCCCGAAAGGGCACGGGGGCGTCAGTCGGGGTGCGTGCTCCTCTTTCCGGCGTCCGAAACACGACGGTGCGGAGGTTCTTCTGACGGCCCCCGGCCTTGTGCTGGTATGCTTTCGGGAATTTTCCGCACCCAGGCGGGCGCCTGGCCGATCGGTGGGAAGGGGCTTGGACGTTCTACTGGGAAGCGCGCGGCTTGTCCGGCGCTTTCCAGCCAAACACCAGCAGGGCGCACAGCCCGGCCAACACGAAATCCCGGAAGTTCAGCCGCCGGAAGACCGCCACATCCGCCAGCGCCGCCACCGCCACAACCATCCCCGACAGCAGGTTGGGCAGCCATCCCCGGCCAAAGGCGTACCATGCGGCGAAGGCCGCGAAGGGGGAGAGACAGGCTACCACAGTCCAGCCGTAGACGTAGGCCATTCCCCATACGCCTCCCACCCATTCCGCCGCCAGATAGTAGGCGGGGATCATGGCTAGGAAAAAGGCAAAGGTATAGGCTGCCGCCCGGCCGGGCCTGCCGCTGAGGCGGGCGATGAGCAGGCCCAGCAGGATCCAAATGGGCAGCTCGGAAAACACGTCCCCCAGCAGCTGAACCGAGGAGAAATCCGCCCACTTGGCCAGCAGGCCCGTCGCCGCCCCCGCCAAAAGCAGCAACAGCAGGCAGAGCAGCCGACGCCCTGGGGCGGGGGCGGGTAGGGGGGCACGGAACCGGTCCAGCCAGCTCATGCCCCGGCCTCCCGGGCAGTCAGCTCCAGCACCGCCAGGTCGGGGCGGTTGAACAGCCGGAAGCCGGGGATGGGCACGGTGTTGTTGCCCAGCCCCCGGGAGACGAACAGGGTGCTGTCCCCCAGGGTGTACACCCCCGCCGTCCAGGTGGGGAAAAGCTGCCGGTCGGTGCCCAGCAGGCCGTCGGTAAAGGGCAGGCGGACGATGCCCCCGTGCCCGTGGCCGGAGATCACCAGGTCATAGCCCGCCGCGGCGTACTGGTCAAAGCGGTCGTTGCGGTGGGCCAGCAGGACTACACACCCCTCCCCCTCGCCCTGGAGGATCTCCTCATAGAGCTCCTCGGGGGTCTTCTGGTCAGCGTAGCCGTTGGGGTCGTCCACCCCGGCCAACACCAGGCTGTCCCCGTTCCGCTCCAGAACGGTATACTGATTGGACAGCACGGTTACCCCGCACTCCCCCAGCACCCCTTTGAGCTGGGGCACGTTGGTGGAGGCCCACTCGTGGTTGCCGGTGACATAGTAGGTGGGGGCGATGGCCGCCAGCCCCCGGGCCAGGGCGGGCACCATGGCCAGCTGACTCTCCCGGTCGACGAGGTCGCCGGTGACGACGATCAGGTCGGGCTCCTGCTCTGCCACCAGCGCCAACAGCTCCCCGCTGTCCTGGCCGTACTCGTGGCCGTGGAGGTCGGAGATCTGCACGATGCGCAGCCCCTCGAAGCCCTCCGGAAGGCCGGCCACCGGCACCTGGGTCACCGTGACCTGGATGCCCCACAGCTGCCACTGGAGGAAGAACCAGCCCCCTGCCAGCACAATCAGCAGCGCCGCCATCCATCGCAGAGGATGGCGGCGCTTTTTGGCTCTGTCTGTCTGGCAGGTGTGGTTGGGGTCATTCCTCGTCATGGCTGATATAGTAAGGCCGCATCAGGCTCTTATGCTCCGTGGAATCTTTCTGACGGTTGGATCGCAGGGGGGCTTCCATGGGCCGGGGCCGCCGGTCGTCCCGGCGGCGCTTTTTCTTGCCAGACAGGGAAGGGGGCAGCACCGACTGAGCTGCGAGTACGCCGCTGTCCTGTCCAGACTTTCCCTGCTTGGTCCGTTTGGTCTTTTTCTTCTGCTTTGCCGGCTGCTCCGTCTCGGGCTTCTCCTGCCGGCCCTTTCGTTCCTGCTGGGACGGCTGAGCCGCCACCTGTTTCTGCTTTTTCTCCGGCTCCCGCCGCTTTCCGGGGCCCCTCAACACGGACCGCCGGGGAGCTAGCAGCCGGGCAGTGGCATCCATGATCACGTCGGAGTCCAGCGGGTTTGGCTTGTAAAAATCAGCAGCGGGCATCGCCGGCTGGTCTGGCAGGGTATCCTCCAGCTTGCCCTGGCGCACCCCTCGGGCCAGGGGCCGCTCCCGTTCGAAATCGGGCTCTGGCTGCGTTTCCCGGAAAATCGGCCCCGCTGCTTCTGCGAGCTGTCCGCCAACGCCAGATTTCCTCCGTCGGCGTTTCTTTTTCTCCGGTTCCAAGGCCCCCTGCGCCTCCAAAATGGGCCCGGGGCCTTGGACCGCCTCCTTTTCCGCCTGGGCACGCGCTTTGTCCTCCGCGTCCCGGGCACGGCGGCGCTCCTTAGCGGCGGCCCGGGCCTCCGCGTCCTCAGCGTTTACCGGCCGACCGTGCTTATCCTTCTGGGGCGGATCGAAGTTAGCCATGGGGAAGGGGTGGTCGGCCACCACGGAGATTTTCCGGCCCAGCAGCTTCTCAATGCCCTTCAGCTCCTCCTGCTCATCAAACTGGCAAAAGGAAATGGCAATGCCCTCATGCCCCGCCCGGCCGGTACGCCCAATCCGGTGGACATAAGTCTCGGGCACGTCGGGCAGATTGTAGTTGAAGACGCAGGGCAGCTGGTCAATGTCGATGCCCCGGGCGGCAATGTCGGTGGCCACCAGCACCCGTACCCGGCCCGCTTTGAAGTCGTTCAGCGCCTGCACCCGGGCGGTCTGGCTCTTGTTGCCGTGGATGGCGGCGGCGGAGATACCCCGCTTGTTCAGATCCTGGGCAATGCGGTTGGCCCCGTGCTTGGTGCGGGAAAACACCAGGGCAGAGGGAATGTTCTGCTCCTCCAGCAGCCAGGCCAGCAGCTTGGTCTTGTTGGCCTTGTCCACGTAGTACAGGGACTGGCGAATAACCTCCACCGGAGAGGACACCGGGTCCACCGCTACGCGGGCATAGTCGCGGAGCAAGCTGTTCACCAGGTCCATCACCTCCGGGGGCATGGTGGCAGAGAAAAACAGGGTCTGTTTCTTCTGGGGCAGCAGCTTGATCACCCGGCGCACATCGTGGATGAAGCCCATATCCAGCATTCGGTCGGCCTCGTCCAGCACAAAAATCTCAATATGGCTCAGATCCAGCAGGCCCTGGCCGTGGAGGTCCAGCAGCCGGCCGGGGGTGGCCACCAGGATGTCCAGCCCCTGACGGATCTTGTCCACCTGGGGCTGCTGGCCTACTCCACCAAAGATGACGGCGGAGCGCAGGGACAAGTAACAACCATAGGCCTCAAAGCTGTCCTGAATTTGGATGGCCAGCTCCCTGGTAGGGGTAAGGATCAGAGCGCGGATAACCCGGGGATTGGGGGTCCGGCCATTGAGGCGCTGAAGAATGGGGGTTGCAAAGGCGCAGGTCTTACCCGTGCCCGTCTGGGCGCAGCCCAGCACATCCCGGCCCGCCAGGGCCGGGGGAATGGCCCCCTCTTGAATGGGGGTGGGGTCAGTGTAGCCCTGCTTTTCCAGGGCCTTCACAATGGGGTCGATGAGACCCAATTCACGAAATTTCATCGGTCAACTACGTCCTTTTTATTTTTGATCGGCGCTCTCGCGCGCCGCCAGAGCCAATTTCACTGCTTCCACCGTCTCCGCCAGGCTCTGGCCGTCGGCGGGCACAGTGAGATGGGCGTACCGCCGATACAGCGGCTCCCGATACCGATAGACATCGGCGATGGTCTGGCCCGGCGCCATGGCAATGCCTCGGGTGGCCAGATTGTGGATGCGCCCCTCCACCTCCTCTAGGGAGAGGGCAAGGTAGACCACGGTGCCCAACCCCTGCAGATGGGCCATGGCCCGCTCCCGGCAAACGCAGCTGCCTCCCGGAGCGATGACGGTGCGGCGGCAGGCCACGGACCGAATGGCTCGGCTTTCCGCATCCAGGAAGGCCTCCATTCCCCTCCGGTCCAAAATCTCCTGAAGCAAGGCTCCCTCTCGCTCCTGGATGACCAGGTCCACGTCCACAAAACCGTAGCCCAGGGCCTTGGCCAGCACCACGCCCACGCTGCTCTTGCCCGATCCGGGCATTCCGATTAAAATGATATTGTCCACAATTTACACACCCGATACGCAGACAGCCTTCCTGGTCTGTGGAAGAGCATTCCGAGGAGGCGCCCATAAGATGACAGAGTATTATACCATGATTCCGGCTATTTGGCAATTTTATTTCCTACCTTACCCCCAATCGCTTCTCCGGAGGGTAAAATTTTTCCGTTTCCTGTAGTTTTCCACAGGGAATTCGTAGTATATCTGTGAAAGGGGGGCGCTCATGGAGGACGAGAAAATTATCAGCCTGTTTTTCCTGCGCTCGGAGCAGGCCATCCAGGAACTGAATCAAAAATATGGCAAGCTGTTTCACGCCCTGGCCCTTCGCATTCTGAACGACCAGCGAGACGCGGAGGAGTGCGTCAACGACGCCTACCTGGGCATGTGGAACACCATCCCGCCCCAGCGGCCCCAGGTCCTCTCCGCCTATGGGTGCCGGATCGTCCGCAACCTGGCGTTGAAGGCCCATGACCGGAACACCGCAGCCAAACGCAACAGCGCCTATGACGTGGCCATGGAGGAGCTGGAGGGCTGCCTGCCCGCCTCCGGCACCGTGGAGCACGAACTGGAGGCCAGGGAACTGGCCCACATGATTGAGCGGTTTCTGGACACCCTGAACCTGGAAAACCGGGTGATCTTCCTGCGCCGGTACTGGTTTGCCGACAGCTACCGGGACATCGCCCAGCTTGTAGGGCTGACCAAGAAAACCGTCTCGGTTCGTCTGACCCGGCTGCGGGAGAAGTTGAGACAATATTTGATGGAACAGGAGGTATTCGTGTGAACGCAAAGAAATTTTCCGAGGCCTTGGGTGAGGTTGACCAATCGTACCTTGAAGAAGCGGTCTCCTACCACAGAGCAGACCGTCCCTTTCGCCGGACCCGCCGCCTCCCCGCCGCGCTGACCGCGGCAATGCTGGCCCTGCTCCTGATCGGGTGCGTGGCGGCAGCCGCCGGTGTCTTCGGCACGCGCCTGACCGGCCTTTTCACCTCCCGCACAGAGTCCGGTTACGATTTAAGTGTCGCCATCGAGAGAATTCCCACCCAGGACCTGTCGGAGGAGCTTCTCGCGGTGGGCGCTACGATACAGCGGCAGTTCGAGACCTATCAGCCCCATCAGAGCTGGTATCCGGGCCATTGGCAGAGGGATTTTCCATCTCACGGGGAGGCCTGCCGGTTCATCGGGATGGACCTGTCCACCCCGGCGGAGTGGGCGCAGGCGGAGCAACAGACAACCCTGAACGTGCACGGAACGGTCAGCGGCCAGATCTTGCAGGTCAACCTTGAAACGGACTATGTGGTCGACGGCATCCGCGTATCCCTCTTCTCCTCCCTCTATACCGAGAACTATGAAGGGGAGATCACCTTCGGCGTGCGCGCGGCGGAAGATGTGACGTTTGAGGAATTCTTTTACACGACCAGCAGCAATCTGCCCTGTCAGGTGATCGCCTCCTCCGCTTTGGACAGCGGATATCTGAGTCTGGACGGATATCTTGTGGACAGTGGTGTTCTATATAACCTCCACATCGTTTACCAGGACGGGGAATTCCCCCAGGCGGAGGCAATCCTGCGCCAATGGGCCGACTCATTTTGAACCTGAGACTGGAGAAGCAAAAAGCGCAATCGGACTGAAATCCGGTTGCGCTTTTTGCGTCATCCGCCGAAAGCCGCATCTGTCACAGACTGTCCAGGCGCACCACCCGAATCGACATTCCGCCCACGCTTGGCTGCTTTTCGTGTTATGTTAAGCGAAGAGAACTTCCGCAACCCACATCTGGGGGCTGGCGGACCGGATTGGTGATGTTCCCCTGCGACGGTTCTCACTTCGGAACCCTGCCCTCGGGATACACAGCCAGTTTGCCACCCTTGACCGAAAGGCTTTTCAGGCTCCGGAAGGTTGGGGATGGCTTTGACGGCTCTTCCCATAATCCGTTTGATGATCTCCGCGTTCCTTGACTGATTCCGGAAACCGTACATCTGAATTTGCACATTTTTGAGAGGAGAGCGCTATGCCCCACATTCAGCTTGGTTATTTGGTCAATCCAAACCGCGCCCATGTCAAATGCGAGCGTTCCTTCCCCAGAGAAACCGATCTGTATGATCTGCCCGAGGATGCAATTCCCGATGACGCGCAGTTTATCGGCGCAACGGATGATACCGGGCTCTGCGTAGGAACCACTTCGGCCGCCCGTGTGAGGAAAATTCTTCAGGTTATTAAGCAAATCCCTTTGGAGCCATTACTGGATGAGCTGGATGAAGCTGTCGTGGCTGTAAATTTGGAGGGAACTATTTTTTACGTAAACCTTGCATACACCAAAATTCTGGGCGTCCCCGCCGGGAAAATTTTGGGGAAAGACATGCACATTATCGAGAGCGGGGCAAGCCTTTTGGATGTACTTCATTCCGGTGCACCCATTGTTCGGGATATGATTTTGTGGGCCGCCTGTTGGATATGGGCTTCGACGAAATTGAACACTCCGATCCGGATGGAGCTGCATCCCCCGACCGCATGGCCGAGTACTGCTCTGAACTCATGCGCCGATGGCCGAATCCTGGCATCCATGTGCTCCATGTCCACGATATTCACGGCATGGGTATGGCCAGTTACTATGCCGCCCTGCAGCAGGGGATCCGGCAGTTTGAATGCACCCTGGGCCGGACCGGGGGGCAACCTGCCAACCGTATAGACGGCGTGCCCGTCCATGGAACCGGAGAATACTATTTTGCCCAGGGGCCCACCGGCCTGGTTTCCACAGAAGATTTTGTGAATATGCTCCATGATATGGGATATCAAACCAGCATTGATGAGGAAAAACTGACCTGGGCCGGTTGCTTAGCAGAAAAACTGTTCGGCCGCAAATTGGACTCCTTTGTCGTGGCGGGCCAGTCTGACCGCTTCTGCGTAGATGCGCGGGAGGACACAAAGTATGGCTGATCTGCCTGCCCGCTTATCCCGAAAAGTGTGCTCACCTCAGGACGCCGCCGCGCTGATTCCAGATGGAGCTCTCGTCGCAGCCAGCGGCTATACCGGTGCCGGAGATCCGAAAGCTACACTTTTAGCATTGGCCGCCCGAGGAAAAGAGCAGTTCCCCAAGGGGATTGCCCTGCTTACTGCGGCACAACTTTCCAATCAAGTTGAGTCGGCCTTGGCAACTGCGGGAGTTTTGGCCCGCCGCATTCCTTTCACGACCTCAAAAGCCGTTAGCCGCCTGTCAAACCAACAGGCTATCCATTATGTGGAGGTTCCCTTGGCGAAGCTCCCCCGTGCCGTGGCCTCTGGAGTCTTCGGCCGTCCTGATTTCGCTATAATAGAAGCCTTGGGTATGACGGAATCGGGTCAGGTGGTTTTAACCTCTTCCGTAGGTATTACGCCGCTGCTGTGCCGCCTAGCCCGCCATATTATTATCGAGATCAATACGGCTCAGCCAAAGGAACTGTTTGGCCTGCACGATATCTATGAGGCCCCTCTGCACACCGGGCTGATGTTGAGCCGGGCAGACCAGCGGGTGGGAACTTTAACAATGGACATTGATATGTCCAAAGTTTCCGCAGTTGTTTTCTCTGATTATCAGGATGAAGCGCCCGTCTCTTCCCAGATTACAGACATAGACCGGTGTATCTGTCAACATTTTCAGAGTTTTCTGCACACATGGTTCCCCGGAAACGACCTCCCGCCCATTCAGACTGGCATTGGGACGCTTTCTCAGGCTGTAATCCAATCCTTTACAGATAGCGGCTATCAGGATTTAACTTTCTTTTGCGGCGCGCTTCAGCCCGATATGCTCACGCTTTTAGAGCAAGGTACGGCCAGAGCTCTATCTGGCGGATCACTGCCAATCACGCCGGAAACCAAACGGCAGCTCTCACACTTGGGAACTGCTGCGCGGGAGCATTTGGTCTTACGCAGCATGGAACTGTGCAATGGCTCTGCGGCGATCGCCGGATTGGGTTTGCTAGCCATAAACACAGGCCTGGAAATCGACCTGTTCGGGAACGTCAACTCCAGCCATGTCAATGGCCGATCCGTCGTCAATGGCATCGGCGGCGGCGCCTCCTTCGCCGAGCAGGCCGCAATCTCTGTTCTTCTGCTGCCTTCCGTCCGGAAAAATGGCGCCATATCCTGTATCGTTCCTCAAATTCCCCACACGGATATTATTCACCATTACATTGACGTTGTGATTACCGAATATGGCATTGCAGACCTTCGTGGAAAAGACGATTTGGAGTGCGCTTGGGCAATCATTCAGCACTGCGCCCATCCAGCCTACCGGGACCAGTTATCCTCCCTTCTCCGCGCCTCCACACGGGAAGGCGGACATCATCCCCTTCGCCTGAACGCCGCATTTTCATGGCATCAGCGGTTCCAGGAAACAGGTTCCATGCTGCCGGCCAAACCATGACCATCCGGTTTCCCTCTTTTTCCAGCACGCCCACTCAAGATTTCTCTATATCAATCCATCCATAATAGTGTCGGAGGAATAGAACCTGTTTCTTTTCTTCCTGACACTATTATTTTATCATCTCTTTTTTACGGCCATCCTTCCCATCGCTTGTATTGCCCCCTTTCTTTCACTGACTTTCCTGCACGTCGATTCTCTTGCCTTTTTCTCTGTTTTGTGTTATGTTAAGTAGGAAAATTTCCTGTATCCGCACAGTCCGGGGGAGGGGGGCACATGGCAGAGGAAAAGGTAGTATTGGGCCTGTCCGGGGGGGTTGATTCCGCAGTGGCCGCCCTGCGCCTGCTCCGCGTCGGCTATGAGGTCATCGCTCTCTATCTGGATGTGGGGCTGGGCGGGGAGGAGGCTGCGGCAGACAACGCCCGGCGGTTGGGCCTGGAATTCCATGTGGCACGGGTGGCGGATGAACTGGAGCGCCACGTCTGCCGTCCCTTTTACGAAGGCTATCTGGCCGGGCGCACCCCCATCCCCTGCGCCCAGTGCAATCCCGCGGTGAAGTTTCCCTCCCTGCTGCGCCTAGCCGACCAAGTGAACGCCCGGTATGTGGCCACCGGCCACTACGCCCGGGTGGGAAAGGGGCGGGACGGGAGGGCTGTTCTCCTGCGGGGCCCTGTCTCCAATGACCAGTCCTACATGCTGGCCCGGCTGGGCCGTGATACTCTGGAACGGGTACTCTTTCCCCTGGGGAATACGCCTAAGTCGGATATCCGCCGGGAGGCGGAGGAGTCGGGGCTGCCCAGCGCCCAAAAGCCTGACTCCATGGAGATCTGCTTCATCCCCGATCAGGATTACGCCGCCTGGCTGGATCGGCGGGGAGGCACCCCGCCGCCGGGCAACTTTGTGGATCGGGATGGCAACGTTTTGGGCGTCCACAAGGGCTATCACCACTACACTGTGGGTCAGCGCCGGGGGCTGGGCATCTCCTCCACCGGGCGGCTGTTCGTCACTGCTATCCGACCGGATACCAACGAGGTGGTGCTCTCTCATGGGGAGGGGCTGGCCGCTGAAACCGTCCTCTGTGAGGAGCTTAACTGGCTGGGGGACACCCCCCTGGACGACCCCCGGCCGGTGTCCGTCCGGCTGCGCCACTCCCGCACCGCCCAGGAGGCGCTCCTGGTGCCCCTGGAGGGAGGGCGAGCAGAGGTGCGCATGGCCCAGCCCGCCCGGGCGCCCACCCCGGGACAGCTGGCGGTCTTCTACCAAGATGACATGATATTGGGAAGCGGGTGGATCACATGAATCCCAATGTTTTGGTCATCTGCGGGCCCGTTTCCCACGCCGCCGCGCGCCGCGGGGACCCCGTTCTTTTGACTTGCGCGGGCGAACTGAATTCGCCCTTGCGCCAAGATTTTCCCAGGAAATCTATGGGGAATCCTTGTTCGGCGCACCTGCGCCGTCCTTCCTTTGCGGGGTCCCGGCCGTGGGCCCGCGGGAGGTCACTATGAAACCCAACGTTCTTGTGATTTGCGGGCCCACGGCCTCAGGGAAAACCGCCCTGGCGGTAGCTTTGGCCCAGCGCTTTCATGGCGAAGTAGTGTCTGCCGACTCCATGCAGGTCTACCGGGGTATGGACATCGGCACCGCTAAACCTACCCAGGAAGAGATGGGGGGTATTCCCCATCACATGATCGACGTGGCCGATCCATCGGAAGACTATTCCGTGGCCCGTTATGTGGATCAGGCTGTCCCCATTGTGGACGATATTCTAGTCCGGGGCAAGCTGGCCATCATTGCCGGGGGGACGGGGCTGTACATCGACAATCTGATCGCCGGTCGTCAGTTCGCCCCATTCCCCGGCCGGGATGGCCTGCGCCTCCAGCTTCAGGCCAGGGCGGAGACGGAGGGCCTGCCTGCCCTCCTGGCAGAGCTGGCCCAGGTGGACCCGGAGTCAGCCGCCCGGCTCCATCCTAACGACGCCAAGCGCATCATCCGGGCCCTGGAGGTCTACCTGGCCACGGGAAAGACCATCTCCCAGCACAACCGAGAGAGCCAGGCCATTCCCAACCGATATACCCCCCTGACCATCGCCCTGAGCTTCCGGGAGCGGTCCCAGCTCTGGGCCCGTATTGATCGGAGGGTGGACCAGATGATGTCCAGGGGACTGGAGGAGGAGGTGCGCGGGCTTTTGGCCTCGGGAATTTCCCCCCAGTGCACCGCCATGCAGGCCATTGGCTACAAGGAGATCGCCGCCGCCCTCCTGGAGGCACGGCCCGTTGCGGAGGGGGCGGAGGAGGTAAAGCTCCGTTCCCGGCAGTATGCCAAGCGGCAGCTCACTTGGTTCCGCCGCAATCATGACGCCCATTGGTTCTTTTGGGATGAAAATCCGGATTTTTCCTCCGCCCTTACTTTTTCGACAGAACTCATCCTAGCCTCTGGCTTACAATAACCGCACTCCCGGAAATCATTTCCGGCAGATAATCACCGGGGCGGGACCGCCCTGGGTAAATAAAAGGAGTGCGCAAGTTATGAGTTTTACCGCCGTTGCCGTGGGCCGTCAGCCCAACATCCAGGACACCTTTCTTTCCTGCGCCCGGCGCCAGGCTGCCCGGGTCACTTTGTTCCTCATGAACGGCTATCAGCTGCGTGGTGTGATCACCGCCTTTGACCCTTATGTGGTGGTGTTAATGTCCGACGGGAAACAGCAGGTTATCTATAAACACGCGATCTCCACCATCGCTCCGGAACATCCTGTAAATATGGAACAGCCATAAAGCTTTCCCTCAGGCCGTTTCCGGACGGTCCACAGAAATAGAGGATTGATCCCATGAAAGAGAGCACCTTAGCAACGAAAATCATGATTGGAGTCCTATGCGCCGGAGTCTTGATCTATCTTGGACTCTATCTTCTTACGGGCTTTCAGATCGGTCTGACGACCACCACCGCCTATACCTATTCGGTTAATCAGGGTGCAGAAGCCGTTGGGATTATCGTCCGGGAGGAGCTGGTGCTGACCGGCTCTGGTAACTATGTGGACCTGGTGCCTTCCGAGGGAGAACGGGCCGCCGCTGGGGACGCAGTAGCTCTGGTCTATTCTGACGCCTCAGCCCTAAGCACCCAGCAGGCCATTCAAAGCCTGGGCGCGGAGATCGAGCAGTTGCAGTATGCCTTGTCCACCGGCACCCAGTCGGTGGATGTGACCCGGCTGGACCAGCAGGTGGTCAGCTCCATCATCAGCCTGCGGGCACTGGCCGCCTCCGGCGATCTGTCCGACCTAGAGGATTCCGCCCTCAATCTGCGTACTATGGTGTTTCAGCGGGATTACGCCTATGGCGATACGGGCGCGGCTAGCGATATTGAGCAGCTCATCGCGGACAAGCAGTCCCAGCTGGACACTCTAACCCAATCCCTCAGCCAGGTCTCCCAAACCATCTTTGCTCCTGCGGCCGGAATTTTTTCCGGGCAAGTAGATGGGTTTGAATCCCTCATCACCCCTGATATGTTGGACAGCCTTACCGCAGAGCAGTTATCTGATTGGCTGAACGCGGAGCCCTCCGCCAATTCCAATTCCATTGGCAAATTGATCACCAACTCCACCTGGTACTTCGCCGCCCTGCTTCCAGGGGAGAATGACCTTCAGCTGTCCCAGGGCAGCTCCTATACTATTTCCTTTTCCAGCGACTTTTACGGTGGCATAGCCATGACTTTGGAGCGGATCGTCCCCGGGCAGGACCAGACACTGGCTATTTTTTCTGCCCGCTCCAATCTATCTGACACCACCTTGCTTCGCGTCCAACGTGTGGATGTGGTCACTGACACTGTGGAAGGCATCCGCATTCCCCGCCGGGCGCTGCGGGTGGAAACGGAGGACGTGGAACAAGAGGACGGCAGCGTGCGGCAGCAAAATACCTATGTCGTCTATACGGTGGTGGGCCGTCAGGCCGAGCGAAAGGAAGTAGAGGTTGTCTACACCGGGGATACGTTCTATTTGGTCCGGCCGGTGGATGAAACCGATACCTCCAGGCTTCGGGCCGGAGACGAAATCATTTTAAACACCTCCGATCTCTACGACGGAAAGGTGGTGCGGTAAATGAGTCTGCTCCCCCAGAGGCTGGAGGCGGTGCGCACCCATATTGTACAGGCCGCCCAGAGCTGCGGCCGCGCTCCAGAGGAGGTCACTCTGGTGGCCGCCACCAAAACCCAGTCGGATGATACCATTCGGCAAGCCATTGCCGCCGGGATTTCCGTTTGCGGGGAAAACCGGGTCCAGGAATTCACTGCGCACCTGGCTGCCGGTGCCTATGAAGGCGCCCGGGTTCATTTCATTGGACACCTTCAGACGAACAAGGTAAAGTACGTGGTCGGAAAGGTGGACCTAATCCACTCTGTGTCCTCAGAAAAACTGCTGCTAGCCATTCAACGGCAGGCGGAAAAGCTGGGCCTTGTCCAGGATATCCTGTTGGAAGTTAACCTGGCTGGAGAGCTGAGTAAGTCCGGCCTACCTCCCCAGCAGGTTCTTTCGGTGGGCAGGTTAGCTGCGGAATTGGCCAATGTGCGTCTTCGCGGTCTGATGTGTATTCCCCCTCCCTCTACCGCTCCAGGCAAAAATCTGCCATATTTCGAGAAATTAGCGCAGTTAGCTGTTGACATAAGACGGGAAATAGGAGATAATAGGGCAGATGTAACATACCTGTCTATGGGAATGAGCGATGATTATCAAGATGCTATACGTGCTGGGGCCACCCATATACGGTTGGGAACTACCCTGTTTGGGCCCCGCTCACCCATTCCCGTCAATCTAGGAAGGGAGTCCTGATCATGAGCTTTTTTGACGAACTTAAGCGTCTTGCCCGGCCTTATGAGGACGAGGAAGAAGATACCTACGAGGAGGATTTCACTCCCGTGAACACCCGGGAGCCTGTCCGGGACCGGGAACGCGACCGGGACTATGACCGACGCAACAATAAGGTGGTCAACATCCATACCACCACCCAGCTCCAGGTGGTCCTGGTAAAGCCGGAGCGGTTTGAAAACGCCTCGGAGATCGCCGACCACCTTCGGGAGAAGCGCACGGTAGTGCTCAATCTGGAGCAGACGGATAAGAATATCGCCCGGCGCCTCATCGACTTTCTCTCCGGCGTGGCCTATGCCAATGAAGGCACCATCAAGAAGGTCGCCCTGTCTACATACATCATTACCCCCTACAATGTGGAGATCCTGGGCGACCTGATTGACGAACTGGAAAACAACGGCCTGTACTTTTGATCAAAGGGGGCTTGAACGATGCTGACTCCGCAGGAAGTGGCCAGCCACGCCTTTGCCAAAGCAACCCTAGGCGGCTATAACATGGCCATGGTGGACGAGTTCCTCGATCAGCTCACCGAGGATTATACCGCTCTCTACAACGACAACGCAATTCTGAAAAACAAGCTGAAGGTACTCAGCGAGACGGTGGAGGAATACCGAGCCACCGATAACGCCATGCGTAAAACCCTGTTGGCTGCCCAGCAGATGGCCGACTCCATTGTCAGCGAGGCGGAAAAGCGCAAGTCCCAGCTGGTGAAGGATGCCGAGGCCAACGCCGACGCCCGGATCGCTGAACTGAATGCAGCCATCGCCGCCCAAGAATTCCGGCTGAAGCGGGCCCAGGAGGCTACTGCTGCCTATGTACAAAAGCTGAAAGAATTTCACAACGAAGAAGTGGACTTTCTGTCCCGGTTGGATGAGCTGGTCCCGTCCCAGGCTCCCCAGGAGGCCGCCCCTGATCCTTCCGTTGAAATTGAGGCGTCCGTTTCCGCCGTTGTCCAAAACGAGGGGGAGGCCGAGGAAGCGCCCACTATAGTCCACGCCAGGAATTCTGACCGGGATCCGCTGCCCAATCTGGATCCGGACGCTACGCGTCGGTTTGAAGACCTTCAGTTTGGCAAGGATTATGAGATCACCTGAAGCTCTAGCCTCATTCCTGCTCCGGTAAGTTCAAAACGAAAGCACTATAAAGGTGAAACGCATACTGCTGGGTTTTCAAACAGAAACCCAGCAGTTATTTTTCATTTATTTCAATGAAAAAGTTGCTAAGAAACCGCCAGTTTGGCTGCTCTTAGCAACTTTTTCATGTGTCAATTTTTTGCTTGGCCATGCCCTTCTTCTATTCGAGGGACCTTTCCTGTCTATGTTTATTCCTGCGTCTGTACTTCTCCCTTGGATCCGCCGGAACTTTTGCCTCTACGGTGGTGTGGACGGTGCCGTCGGCGTTTTTTCTCTCCGGACGCTGAACTCTCTTTCTGGGCCTCCTTACCCGGCTGAGCCGTCTTCCCCTTGGCCTGCACCTTTTCTCCCACAAGATTTTGCCGTTCCTTCGCCTGCTCCTGCGGAATGGTTGCGCCAGCGGCGGCACCCTTTCCTTCCTTTTTTCCGTTCCTTCGCCGGCGTCCACTTCGATTGGCAGAGCGGGGCCTTTCCTCCATATCCCTGTGTCCCTGTTGCTCCAAATACCGGTCCAACAGCGCGGACAGATCCCTTTCCTCTCCCAGTCCTCTGGATTTTCTCTCTGCTTCCGGAGGGACGTATCGTAGCTTTTCCAATTCCTCCTTAGGCGGTGCTACATAGTCCTCCGGCCGCTTACCTTTTCCGTTTCGCACCACACGGATCTCGCTGACCCGGTAACTCTTGGGCTGCTCCGTGGAATCCTCCAGGCGAACCTTTACCCGCTCCTTGAGCAGATCCACGGAAGACACATTACCCACACCATCAGGACATTCCACAAAGGACTCCTGCTTGGGACACCGTTTCACCGCATCCTCATAGGCACACTGCTCATACTTTAAACAGCACATCAGCCGTCCGCAGGTGCCAGAAATCTTGGTAGGATTCAGAGACAGATTTTGGGTCTTCGCCATCTTGATGGACACCGGCTGAAACTCGTCTAAAAACTGGGCACAGCAAAAGGGCTTCCCGCAAATTCCAAGCCCCCCCAGCATTCGGGCCTCGTCCCGAACGCCAATCTGCCGAAGTTCAATGCGGGCCCGGAATACTCCAGCCAAATCCTTCACCAGGGCCCGAAAATCCACCCGGCCCTCCGCCGTAAAAAAGAATATGATCTTGGACCCATCAAAGCTATACTCTGCCCGGACCAATTTCATCTCCAGGCCATGGCGCTCAATCAGTTTCTGACAGGTTCCAAGTGCCTCTTTCTCTTTTCTCTGGTTTTCCTTTACCTGTTTTTCGTCCTTTTCCGTGGCCAACCGTACCACTGGCCGCAGTGGCTGCACAACTGTCTGATCATTGACAAAGCCATTTGGACGGACACAGGTGCCATACTCCAAGCCCTTTCCTGTCTCAACAATCACATTTTGTCCATTGGCCACGGTTAAGCCCATGGGATCAAAATAGTACTGCTTGCCGCCCGTTTTGAAGCGGACGCCGATAATTTCCGTCATGTAAAGGTTTCCTCCATCATAGTAACATGTATCCTATCTGTAACCAGGCTGAAATCTCTAATGAAATAGCTGTACTGTCAGCCATCCCAATACATGGCCGGCCCCCGGATGGTATACTGCATTTTCCTGGCAGGCGCTCAAAGCCCGTACAACGGTTACCGCCCGCTTTGGATTTCGGGCCAGCTCATGGGCTGCCTGTTCCTTTGCCACTGCCAACAGATCCATCAGCTGATCGCTTTTCAGCTTTTCCTGCTCCAAAGCCGCCATTCCTTCCGCTACAGCTAGCTCATCGCCTTCCAGCAGGAGCTGCGCAAGCTGTCTCCCTTTTTCCAACTGTTGCGGGTCTGTCGTCTCCTCCTCTGGGGGCAGCGCCAAATATTCACAGCGGGAGCGCACGGTGTCCAGCAGAGCGCCAGGTTGTCCGGTGAGCAGCAGAAACACCACATAGGGTGGCCCCTCCTCCAGTACCTTGAGTAGGGCGTTCTGGGCCGCAGGGTTCATGGCATCCGCGGGGTCGATGAGGTAAACCTTCCGCTTGCCCTCATTGGGTCGGATATACGCGTCAGCGCGCAGAGCGCGGGCCTGATCCACACTGATTTCCCGCTTTCCCTCCGCCGGGGCGATCCGGACCACGTCAGGATGGATTCCCGCAGCCACCTTCCGGCAGGACAGACATTGGCCGCAGGGCGGGCATACTTCCTGGCACAGATAGGCCTGGGTCAGCTTTCTGGCATACACGTCGCGGTTCTTCTGGCTGCCTCCGGTAATGAGGTATGCGTGGGATAACGTTTCGGGAATCTCTCTCACAGGCGCTCAAACTGTTCCACATCCACCACGAAAATGGTGGCCCCCCCCACCCGGACCTCCACCGGCATGGTGGGAATGTAACTGTAACTCATCTCTGTGGTAGTGGGAATCATCTGCTTACGGCTGTGGGAGTACTCCCGGATCACATCAATGGCAGCCTGCACTCTGTCTGCCTCCACGCCCACCAGTAAGGTCACATTGCCAGCCAGCAAAAATCCTCCCGTTGTGGACAGCCGGGTAGAGGAAAATCCATTCTTGGACAGGTTTTGCACCACTGCGTTGGCGTCATCGTGGTTGACAATGGCTATGATCAGTTTCATCATGATCCCCCTTTTCCGTTTCAGTGTACACAACCTCCGTGGTTGTGTCATCTTTATTATATCCTATTTCCTTCAAATAGACCAGATGTTTTTTCTCCAATCTCTCGCCGGGCGCCACCACCGGAACACCGGGAGGATAGGGGGCAATCTGCCCGGCGCAGATTTGCCCCTCACTCCCGTTCAGGGGCACTGTCCGCCGGGAAGCGAATAGGGCCCGCCGGGGAGTGAGCACCCGCTGCGGCGGCTCAGGGGGCGGGGGATAGGTTTCAGTCTCCTCCTCTCCAACCCCCAGCCCCTCCAGCGCCTGTTCCAGCCGGCTCAGCCGTTCCCGGTCGTCGGCGCAGGTGAGGATAAATACCACATGGCCCCGGTCGGCCATCTCTGGAAAAATTCGCTTTCTGCGCAGGGCCTCTGCCATGGCAAAACCGTCGGCGCACCGGATGGTCAGTCGGGCTGGATCCAGCTCCACTTGGCCCGGGCATAGGGCAGGGAATCGCCGGCGCAGCCGGGCGGTCTGCCGGGCGGTCTCTTCATACCGCCGGACGCCTTCCCTCTCCATATAGTCCCTGGCCACGTCCAGCCCTGCCATCAGCAAGTAGGAGGGGGAGGAGGAGCCGTACACTGACCCAATCCGCCGCAGTTCCGCCAGGGATAGACCATTGGCAAACAACAGTGCGCTCTGCCCCAGGGCGGGCAGGGTCTTGTGAGCAGACACCACCACCACGTCCGCCGCCCGGTAACCCTCATATCCCAGGAAGGGCAGGTGGGCCCCGTGGGCGCCATCCACCATCAGCTTGGCGCCATAGTCATGGCAAATCCGGGCGATAGCAGGTAAATCAGATAACACTCCATAATATGTTGGTGAGGTAATACATATAGTCTTAACTTCTGGATGTTCGTTCAGCACCTGCTCCACCGCTTCCGGCTGGATGGGCCCTGTCACTCCTTCCCGGTCCAGCCAGGGCCGGAGTAGGTAGTGAGGGGTGAGATCCAGCAGGGCCAGGGCGTGGTAGGCGGAACGGTGGCTGCCCCGGTCCAGTGCCACGGCACTCCCCGTCCCCGCCAGCAGGGCCAAGCCGGTGTGCATCCCTTGGGTAGATCCTCCTGTGAGAAACAGACAGCTATCCAAACCAAATCGCTGGGCCCACAACCGCTCCGCAGCCTCGATGGCGTCCCCGCCGGGACCAAACAGGTCGCCGGTCTCTCCGTTCTCGGTAAAGTCCAGGGCAAAGTCGCCCAGGTGGTCAATCCGGAGCACCCCATGGTGTCCCGGCATATCAAAACGCAGCGGATGCTCCGCTGCCAGGCTTTTTAATCTGTCATACAGGGGGGTGGGCATTGGGTCAACCTCCTCGGATCGAGTTTCAAAACATCTCTTCCACCCAGTGCTTTGGGTGGGCATTCCAATAGCCTGGGTAGGAGGGCCGTCTCTGTCCGTCCAGATCCAACTGGTACAGCCGGAAGATGACCCGCAGATTCTTGGGTTGCCATTGCTCCTCATAAGAGTAACGATAAGTCATACCCAATTTTTCCATCACCCGACCGCTAGCTGGGTTCTCTACATCATGGGTAGCGGTAAGATAAGGCACTCCCATCCTTCTGAACTCGTCCACCACTGCCCCAGCGGCCTCGGCGGCAACCCCTTGACCCCACCAGCACCGGGCCAGTCCATAGCCCAGGTCAAAGCTGTCCGGTCCACCCACCGTCACGTAGCCCACCGGAGACAGATCATTCTTTGGGCAGATCGCATACCGACCTGGCCCCATGAGCTGTTTTTCCAAAAAATGTACACACTTTTCCAGGCTGTCCACTGGAAACCAAGGTAAAAAGCGGTTTACCTCCCGATGGGATAGGACGGGGAGCATAGCCAGGCCGTCCTCCCGCTGAAAGGGCCGAAGAAACAGCCGTTCCGTTTCCAGCATTGGATTGGCTTTTTCCATAACAGAACTCACTGTTCCTGTCCACCCAGAAAGGTGGCAGCCCTGGTCAAGGTCTCCCGGTCAGAGGAATGGGTAAGCAGGTCAATTGCCTTCTCAAAGGGCAAAAAGCGGATTTCAGACACTTCTTCTGGCTGACATACCGGGCTACCTGCTTCCGCTTCCGCTAAAAAAAACACCACATCTTTCGTCACATTCGGAGCGGGGAAATAAGTGATGACCTCTCGGAAGGGTTCCACAAACTTTACGGACAGACCTGTCTCCTCCCTGATCTCCCGCAGGGCGGTCTCGTGTTCTGTCTCAGATCCCTCCACATGGCCCTTACACAGCGTCCAGTGTCCCAGGACGCTGTGCAGTACCAGATAGGTCAAGAGCTCTCCCTGGCGCTGGAATATGACCGCCCCGCAGCTCTTTTCCCGACACATACATATGCCTCCCCGTGCTGTTTTTAGAAATTGTACTCCAGAGAAAACCGGTTTGCAACAAAAATCAGACCGCTCCGTCAAATGATGCGGCGGAGCGGTCCTCATTATCATACTCGCTTGCTGGGGTCGTAAGCCACCACTGTGCGGCGGTTAGGTTCGGTCCCAGTTGAATAGGTGGAAACTCCTGGAAAATCCTGGAGGGCGGCGTGGATCACGTGGCGCTCATAGGCATTCATGGGTTCCAGGGTCACGTTACGGCGATATTTCACCGCCTTTTGGGCGGTCTTGCGGGCCAACCGCTCCAGAGCTTCCTCCCGGCGGGCTCGGTAGCCCTCGGCATCCACATGGACGCGTACCCGGTGGCTACGCCCACGGTTGACCGCATAGCCGGTGAGCTGCTGAATGGCATCCAGCGTCTCCCCCCGGTGGCCGATGAGAGCGCCCATGTTTTCTCCTTCCAACACCACCTGATAGGTATCTCCATCCCGGGTGACCGCCGGAACGGCTTCCACCCCCATATGAGCGAACAGGCCGGTTTGGAACTTCACGATAGCATCGGCCACCGGATCCTCTTCCGTCTGGACCTTAGCCCCTGAAACCGCAGAAGCGGACACTGTCTTGGATGTCGCAGGCCCCTCCGGCTCAGATTGTGTCTTTTCCAGACCGGGCCGACGCTCCCTCCTTGGTTTTGACTGTGGGGCAGGCTGCTCCGGTTCTTTGACCGGGGCGGGCGCGGGCTCATCAGGCGCCTCATAGGTCAGTTTAACCTTGGCCGGAACAGAGCCAATCCCCAGAAACCCAGTCTTGCCCCGCTCCAAAATCTCAACAGACACATCGTCACGATCCAGCCCTAGCTGAGCCAGCCCCTTGGCAATGGCCTCGTCTTCGGTCTTGGCTGTGACTTCAATATATTTTTCCACGAAGCTGCACTCCTTTAACTTTTGGACTCAGTTTCCTCTGTCTCAGCAGACTGATCCTCCGTCTTTTCCCCCTCTGTTGAACTTTCCCGCTCCACAGCCGGCTCATAAGTTTCCTTCTTTTCCTCTGGAATGGGAATTCCATTCTCTTTCAAAATCGCCTTTTCCTCCTCGGTGAGGTGCTCTGGATCCTCCTCTGGCTTTTTCTTCCGGAAACGCTCATTGGGATCGTGGTAGGGAGTGATGGGATAGCGGTTGGGATCATAGGCTCGGCCCCGAGCATAAGCCCGGATGCCCTCCCGGCTGGCAGTCAAATCCATTCCTTTTTCCTTGTGGGTGTTTTGAGTTCTCTTGCCCTTCTTATAGGTACCGGCGGCAATGGCAGCGGCCTTACGCTCGGCAGCAATACGGCGGCGCTCCTTCTCCTCCTCCTTGGCCTTCCGGGCCTGTTCCTCCATTTCCCTCTGGGCGGCCTGATAGTCCTTGCGCAGAATTTTACCGGCCAATACTTCTTGCACCATCATCAGCAGGGAGTTGGAAATCCAGTAGATACACAGACCGGCGGGCATGGAGTAACCGATCCACAAAGAGATGATCGGTTGAAGAATATACATGGTACGGTTGGTGGATGCGGCGGCTGCGTCCTGTCCCCGGTTCATCCGGTTGGTCCGCTGGGATACCATCATGGAGATCACAGAGAGAACTGCCGAGACAATGGGCATCAGGAACAGACCCACAGACTCCCGGCTTACGCCATCCGCCCAAAAATTCAGGCTGGGAATTTGAGACAGATCCAGTCCCAAAAAGCTGAAGTTGATAATGAACAAACTGGATCCGGCGGCTGCTTCCGCCGCGGCCAGATTGCTTGGAGTAAGCATGGAGGACAAGGTCAGCTCATTAAAGCCGGCGCCAGCCTCAAAGGCACTTCCCATCACGTCCTTCCAGTTCAGGGCGGTGGCCACGGATTCGATTGCGGTATCGCTCAGTCCCATCATGTATCGGAAGGGACGGCGGATAATAGCATACAGGGGCATCAGAATCAGCAGGGGAATAAAGGACCACAGACAGCCGCCAGTGGGACTGACCTTGTTCTCCGCGTAAAATTTTTGAACTTCCCGGTTGTACCGGTCCTTATCATTTCCGCAGCGCTTCTGGATCTCCTTGAGCTGATTGGACACCAGATTCATTTTGATCATACCCTTTTTCCCCTTCAAATTCAGAGGAAACAGGATGATCTTGACCACCACGGTAAACAGGATCAGCGCGATGCCGTAGCTGTTGAACAGGTTGCAGAATACTTCCAGCAGCCAACTGAACGGCGTCATGACAATTTGAAGAAAATCCATACGGGGCCTCCTATTTTGTTACAGATGATCTCCAGTGCCCTTTTGGCGGCACCGGGTCATAGATGAAAGACTTCTCCCTGTGAAATGGGTGGCAGCGCAGAAACCGCCAGATAGACAAGAGGCTTCCCTTCAGGGCGCCGTGAACTTCCACCGCCTCCAAAGCATAGGTGGAACAGGTTGGAATGAACCGGCAGCAAGACGGTCGACCCGGAGAGATTTCCCTGCGATAAAAGCGGATCAGCGCCAGCAGCAGACGTTTCACTCTTCAATCTCCCCTTTTTCAATCAGGCCGAGCTTGTCCGCCAGCTTGAGAAAAGAGCTGTCCAACTGCCGGTAAGTGCTGTGAGCCGACCGTACACGAGCCACGATGACCACATCCACGCCGTTTTTCAGCGATGCCTCATGAAGGCGGTAGATCTCCCGCAAACGGCGGCGGACCCGGTTTCTCACCACAGCGCATCCCACCTTAGTAGATACGGTAAAGCCAAGCCGGTTCTCCCTTCCTCCGTTACGCCTTACATAGAGGGCAATCCTACCATCCGCCGCGGTTTTTCCCCGTTGATACAGCCGGCGAAACAGGTAATTTTCCTTCAGCGGCACCGTTTTTTTCACAGAAATACCCCTTTCATCAGGGTTAGCTCGGGATGCTGCGGAAACGGACACAGGGGCGAGGGAATACTCCCGCGCCCCAGACTGCTCCTATTCATCCCGATGTTTCCGCCATCAGTGAGTCAGGCGGGCGCGGCCCTTCACACGACGGCGAGCCAAAACCTTGCGGCCGTTGGCGGTGGCCATGCGCTTACGGAAGCCGTGGACCTTGGAGCGGTGACGCTTCTTGGGCTGATAGGTACGAACCATACGGAAACACCTCCTGCATAAAATGGCGGCGGCACAACCACCGCTTCCACAACGTCTCCGTAAAGGAAACGCGGTTTACACTCTATGCGCCAGCAGATGGCGCATAGGGGATTATACCGGATTTTCTCCGTTCTGTCAATGAAATCTCAACAAAAAGGCACTCTTTTTCCGAAACCATAGTATCTTGTGTTTTTTTCGTTTTCACAAAATGAGTTTTCTTTTCCAACCATTCTGATTTTCTGCCAACATAAACGATATCCTACATTATTAAATAAGAAATGGAAAAAGCCCTTGTGAAAGGTTTTGCTTTTTGTTATAATTAAATGGTTATCATACGCACATTTTGAGGTGACACCATGTCGATGAAATCAGCCGCCGACGTATGGGAAAAAGTAAAGAGTCTGATGGAGGCCGATATGACTTCTGTCTCCATTGAAACCTGGTTTGGTGATGTGGAGGCCGTGGCAATGGACGACACCAGACTGATCCTGTGCGTGCCTACGGAATTCAAACGGAATATCATCAAATCCAGATTCATTCCAATCGTGGAGAAAAGCCTTCGGGAACTGTTTTCTTTTGATATTGGGGTGGTCCTACTCCTGCCAGAAGACCGGATCAGGTATCAATCTGAATCCCAAACTCAAAAATCTGACAGTCCCTACCAGTCCTATACCTTTGATCGTTTCGTGGTAGGCTCCACCAATAAATTTGCCTTTACCGCCGCAGAAAAGGTAGCTGATGAGCCAGGAGGGGCCTATAACCCTCTGTTTATTTACGGGCAGTCCGGACTGGGCAAGACCCACCTACTCCATGCCATTGCCAATCGGGTACGGCAAAACCACCCCAACTATCGAATCATGTATATCAAAAGTGAAGATTTTGTGAATGAACTGATCACCAATCTCCGGCGGGGTGTGGACATGCAGGAGTTTCGCAACAAATACCGGACGGTGGACCTGTTTCTCATGGATGATGTACAATTCATTGCCGGAAAGGACTCTAGCGAGGAGGAGTTATTTCATACTTTCAATACCCTGTACGAGCAGGGAAAGCAAATCGTATTTACTTCTGACCGACCGCCTCAAGAAATGCTTCGACTGGAACAGCGGCTCAAAACTCGGTTCGAGCAGGGCCTGCCCGCCGATATTCAGCCTCCAGACTATGAAACCCGCATGGCCATTCTGAAAAACAAATCTCTGGAGCGAGGAATCGTCCTGCCCGACCCAGTGCTCAGCTATGTGGCAGAAAACATCACAGCCAATGTCCGTCAGATTGAAGGGGTAGTCAACAAGATCATGGCCTTTCAAGAATTGATGGGCGCCCAAGTGGACGTGGAAAATACCATCCGGGCGGTGCGGGATATTCTCCGTGCCAAAGAGGACTTTCTGCCCTCCGCCGAGACAATTATTCAGGAAGTGGCACGATTCTATGAACTGGACAGCGACGTTCTTCGAGGACAAAGTCAGAATAAAGAGGTAGCCACAGCCCGTAACGTGGCGATGTATATCATTCGGGAGATGACGCAACTTTCCCTGGCGGAGATTGGACAGCAGTTCGGCGGCCGCCACCATTCCACTGTCCTCAATTCCATCAACCGGGTGGAAAAAAACATGAAGGAGCAGCCTGAGCTTACTGAAATTATCCGGGATATCACTAACGCAGTAAACTCATCCTATTGACCCCGCCCAGGAAGAGCGGTCTTTTCCACCACGAACTTCAACACTGCTGCGGACTGTTCTGTGGAACTGTGTGGAAGCTGATCTGACACTTTCCCGATCTGCCCGTCTTGTGGAAATTTTGTGGAACCTTTCATGAGCCGCAAATACTTTCGTACCAACCATTATCCTAATTTTCCACAGGTTCCACCGCATCTACTACGTACTACGAAATATAAAAACCTCCCCTATTACTTCCAGTGGGGAGAGAAAGGAAGCTTGTCATGAAATTTTCCTGTGAGAAAGCTCTACTGCAGAACGCTGTCACCACAGCCGGCCGCGTTGTGGCCTCCAAAAGCTCTATCCTAGCTTTAGAGGGCGTGCTGCTAGAGGGGACAGAGGGCGGCCTGCAGGTCAGCGGTTACAATCTGGAGACTGGTATTGTCACCCAGGTAGAGGCCAGCGTCGCCCAAAGTGGCGCCATCGTTCTGCCTGCCCGTTTGTTTGGAGAGATCATCCGGAAGCTGCCGGACGACATGGTGGTGGTGTACACCGATGGGAACAAGGTACACATCGACTGCGGACCCACCTCCTTTGACATTATGGGCAGCAGCGCAGAGGAATTCCCGGAACTGCCCATGGTAGATGAGGGCAACAGCCTGGTGATGGGACAAGGTACTCTGCGTTCCATGATTTCCCGGGTGATTTTTGCTGTCAGCAACAACGATGGAGGCCGCCCGATTCACACCGGCGCTCTTTTTGATGTGAACGGCGAGGAACTGACCATGGTGGCGGTAGACGGCTACCGGCTGGCCCTCCGCCGGGAGAAGATGGTGGGAAAGGCCGGGGCGGAGCAGTTCTCCTTCGTAGTGCCCGGCGCCGCTCTGAACGAGGTGGACAAGATCTGCGCGGACAGCGACGAGGAGATCACCGTGACCGAAGGGGCCCGCCATGTCACCTTTCTGATGGGTTCAACTCTTTTGATCGCCCGGCGGTTGGAGGGAGAGTTTCTCAACTACCGCCAGACCATCCCCCAGAACAACTCTATCTCGCTGGAGGTGGATACCGCCGCGCTGCAGCTGTCCATCGACCGGGCGTCCCTGATCATCAACGACAAGTTGAAGAGCCCGCTTCGGTGCAAGTTCGAGGACGGCTCCTTGTCTATCGCTTCTAGAACTGCCATTGGATCCGCCTTTGACCGGTGTCCAATCACTGGTGATGGAAAAGGACTGGAAATCGGATTTAATAACCGGTTTCTCATGGATGCGGTGAAAGCCGCCCCTGCGGAACAGGTGCGTCTGGAGCTGAATACACCCACGTCTCCCTGCCTGATCCTGCCCAAGGAGGGGGAGGCGGACAACTTCCTCTATATGGTGTTGCCCGTACGACTGAAGGCGGGGGAGTAAGGAAGAGAGAGTCCTAGAGGAGGGGGAGAGTATGAGGGAAGAGCGGGTGAAAATCGCCACGGAATTTATCAAGCTGGACGCTTTGCTGAAGTATGCCAACGCTACGGCCACCGGCGGAGAGGCCAAAGCCGTCATTCAGGAGGGCGGCGTGTTGGTCAACGGGGAGGTCTGTACCATGCGGGGAAAGAAGATCCGACCCGGTGACCGGGTGGAACTGGGCGGGGATCTGACCCTGGTGGTGGAATGATTGTCAAGGCGGTCACTCTGGACTTTTTTCGGAACTATACCCATCTGGAAGTGTCCTTTGATCCTGGGGTCAATGTAATTGTAGGAGAGAACGCCCAGGGAAAAACGAACCTGATTGAGGCGGTGGCCTATCTCTCCTCCGCCTCCTCCCACCGGGCCAGGTATGACCGGGAGATGATCCAGTTTGGAATTGACCGAGCCTTTCTGACGGCGGAGATTTTCAGCCGCCAGAGGGATTATACCCTGGAGGCCCAGCTTACCCGGGGCGTGCGTCGGCAATTGTGGTCAAACGGGGTGCGACTGAAATCTGCCGCTGAGTTGTCTGGACTGCTCACCACGGTGCTGTTCTGCCCAGAGGACCTCTACCTCATTCGGGAAGGGGCCGGGGCGAGGAGAAAGTTTCTGGACAGCTGCATCTGTCAGTTGCGTCCCAAGTATGCCGCCGCCCTGTCGGAGTATCACAGGCTGCATGAGCAGAAGCTTAGGATTCTGAAGGACTGGGAGGAGAAGCCATCCCTGCTGGAGGCCCTGGACGACTACTCCCTGCGCATGGCCCAGTGCGGCGCTGTTCTGATTCACTACCGGGCCCATTTTATCAAAAAGTTGAACCAGGTTGCCCCCGGTATCCATGCCGAATGCTCCGGGGGACGGGAGCGGCTGCGCCTGGGCTACGACACCGTCTCTACCATCACTGATCCCCTGGCACCGGCAAAGCAACTGCTGGGGCAGCTGTTGGACCACCAGGAGCGCCACCGGCAGGCGGAGATTGAGTCCCACGCCTGCCTTACCGGACCCCACAGGGATGAGCTGACCATAGAGATCGACGAAAACCCTGCCAAGGCCTTCGGCTCCCAGGGTCAGGTGCGTACCGCGGCCCTGTCCTTGAAAATGGCCGCCCGGGACATCTTCTATCAGGATACCGGCGAATGGCCGGTTCTCCTGCTGGACGACGTACTGTCCGAGCTGGATCACCGCCGTCAGGAGTATGTCCTTAACCGGATCACCTCCGGCCAGGTCTTCATCACCTGCTGTGAGGAGGAAAAACTGGCCAAGCTGCGGGCGGGGAAGGCCTTTCATATCCACGACGGCAGACTGGTGCCATAGCACGGGGGGCGTTTCTTCATGTATCTGTATCTGGGACAATCGGTGAGCGTGCCGGAGGCCGCCGTGTTGGGTATCTTCGATTTGGACAATACTACCTGGTCCTTCCGCACGCGCCGCTTTTTAGAGCGGGCGGAGGGGACGGGCCAGGTGGTCAATGTGGGCAGCGATCTGCCCCGGTCCTTTGTCCTGTGCCAGCAGGGCGGGGAGGAGGCAAGGGTTTACCTGTCCCAGGTAAACACCGCCACCCTGATCCGCCGGGTGGAGCAGAACGGATTTGAATAAACGGGAGGTAAAGCATATGGAGCCTATCAATTATTTGTGGAAAGACAGAAAACGCTATTTCGGCCTGCCCATCAGCTTCACCCGGTACCGCCTGAGCGAGAACCGGATCTTCCGGGAGACGGGGCTTTTCAATCTGAAGGAGGAAGAGGTGCTCCTCTACCGGGTGCGGGATCTGGAGCTGACCAGGTCGCTGTGGCAGCGCATCTTCCGCGTGGGGACCATCTGCGTCTATTCCTCCGATAAGACGTCTCCCCATATGGACCTGGTCAGTGTGCGGGACCCAAAAATGGTCAAGGAGCTGATCTATCAGAAGGTGGAGGAGGCCAAGACCGCCCGGCGCATGCGGGCCACCGAGCTGGTGGACGATGGGTTTGAGCCGGATGAGGAGCGGGTGGATGACACGGATTTCTGCCCCATGGAATAGAGGCGTGAAGTACGCTCCCGCCGGCTTTTGGTTGGAGCGGCGCTTTGACGCGAGAACAGTAAGCGGAGGAACACATTATGTCTGAACAGCAGGAACACAATCCCACCATGGTGGAACACGAGTACGGCGCCTCGGAGATCCAGGTGCTGGAGGGGCTGGAGGCGGTGCGCAAGCGCCCCGGCATGTATATCGGTTCCACCTCCGCCTCCGGTCTGCACCATCTGGTGTACGAGATCGTGGACAACGCCATCGACGAGGCGCTGGCGGGATATTGCGATAGGATCACCGTGGAAATTCTGGACGGGGACATCATTCGGGTAACCGACAATGGCCGGGGCATCCCCGTGGACATCCAGCCCCAGACAGGGCGGCCCGCCCTGGAGGTGGTGTACACCGTCCTCCACGCCGGCGGCAAGTTCGGCGGCGGCGGCTACAAGGTGTCCGGCG
>ERZ779866.847-NODE-847-length-33371-cov-3.247599_pt1 | contig 33371 bp, 31 predicted proteins | sample MGYA00511248_ERZ779866 | MGnify/ENA primary metagenome ERZ779866 (study PRJEB29588, sample SAMEA2155758) | human gut metagenome | biome: human gut; feature: human-associated habitat; material: faeces | place: Denmark | collected 2008/2010 ... | reverse complement strand
CTATAATGCGTACAGAAAGGACGGAATATATGAATTACATAGACATCAGAAGCGATACAGTAACCCAGCCTACCGAGGAAATGAGAAAAGCCATGGCCTGCGCCGTAGTCGGAGATGATGTATACTGCGAAGATCCCACGGTAAATGAGCTTGAAAAATTAGCTGCCAAAATGCTCGGCAAACAGTCGGCTGTATTTGTCATGTCGGGAACCATGGGCAACCAGCTTGCTGTTATGGCGGCGACAGACAGGGGAGACGAGATCATTACGGGAGCCCCGTATCATATCTTTGAAAGTGAAGTCGGAGGAATAGCGGTTCTTTCGGGAGCAAATGTAAGGGCGCTTGATTTCCAATCCGGACTTCCGGAGCCCGACGCAATTGAAAAAGCCATAAGGACGGAAAACATTCACTATCCGAAGACCACAATGATATGTCTTGAAAACGCCGTTGGCAACGGACGAGTGGTGCCGTTGGAGATTATGAAGAATATCTATACCTTGGCCGGCAAAAATAAGATACATTTGCATGTCGACGGCGCAAGAGTGTTCAATGCAGCTGCGGCTCTCGGCTGTGATGTCAAAGAGATAACCAAGTACTGCGACAGCATTATGTGCTGTCTGTCTAAAGGCCTTTGTGCCCCTATGGGGTCAATAGTAGCGGGAGAAAGAAGCTTTATTAAAAAGGTCCGCAAATACAGAAAGATGATAGGCGGCAGTACAAGACAGGTGGGAATAGTTGCGGCGGCAGGAATTATCGCCCTCGAAAAGATGACCAAAAGAGTCGGAGAGGACAACGCCAACGCAAAATACTTTGCCCAGAAGCTGTCGGAGCTCGACTGTATAGAGATCGATCCCTCAAAGGTAGAGATCTACATGATTTTCTTTAAACTCAAAAAGAGCTCCAAGCTTATTGAGTCTCTTCCCGCCCTCATGCTGGAGAGAAACATCAAAATCAATCCCGGTTGCAAGGACGGTACATTCAGATTCCTCACATCCAACGATGTCACAAGAGACGATATTGACACTGTTATAAGAAATCTGACCGAGATTTTCATCAAACACAACTAAAATATTCACCTCTTATGCCATGCGGCATAGAATGGTATTGAAGGAAACTTCAATATCTTTCGGGAGGTAACATTATGTCAAATAACAGAGTTACGCCGGGTCCAATCGGCGGAAATTGCGGTATGCCTCGAGAGGTTGTATGCGTCAGTACAAAGAAGGTCTGCGACAGCTGCAAAGACAAAGAGTGTCTTCAGGATCTGAGGGTGTACTTAACCGCGTCGTCTCAGTGCATCCTCGACAACGCTATTGGGGTCAAGGCAAAAAGCGCCGAGATACTGTGGGCCAATATCGATGTAGAGCCTATCTCTTTCAATAAAGGCTTTTATACGGTTGATGTCAGATATTTCTATAAGATAACGGCCGAGGCCTCTTGCGGCATCGGCAGATCGAAAGAGATAACAGGTATAGCCGTATATGATAAAAAGACAGTCCTGTTTGGCAGCGAGGGCAGCGCACGCATCTTCAATTCCCAGTACAGTTTCGGTCAGAACGGCTCCACAATTGGTAAAAACAATGTGCCTACCGCGGTAATCGAAGCGGTAGATCCCGTATGTTTGAGCGCTAAGATAGTCGACGCATGCAATTGCTGCGAAGACAATACTCTTTGCGATTTGCCCGACTGTGTTGCAGAAATATTCGATGACGAGATACTGTCGTCCTGCGAGAACAAAGTTCTCTATGTGTCCCTCGGTCAGTTCAGCATTATCAGACTTGAAAGAGATACTCAGCTTCTCATTCCCGCATATGATATCTGCTTCCCGCAGAAAGAGTGCTCGGGCAATTCCGATGATCCTTGCGATATCTTTGAAAAGTTCAAATTCCCCGTAGACGAGTTTTTCCCGCCCAAGCAGTCAGATATGATTAAGGTGACGGAAAACAAGAAGAGCAGGTTCGGATGCTAAAAAATTAAAAGCAGGCGAAAGCCTGCTTTTTACATATTTTTATGCAGAATATTTTTATTTCTGCGGCATATCATTAAGGGGAAAAGGGAGGTATATATCGGTGCTCAAAGAAAAAATAAAAAACCTGACTCTTATATTTTTGACAATATCGGTCTTTTTGTGTATAATTAACTTTAGAAACGATATTGCGTCTATCGTGTCCAAAAAAGAAAACCTTGAGGAAATAAGCCTTCTCATTGACGCGGGTCACGGAGGGCAGGACGGAGGAGCAGTATCGTCAAACGGTGTAGCTGAAGCCGACATAAATTTGGGGATATCTCAAAAAACCCAGCTGATAGCTTCCTTTATCGGGATTCCCTCCAAGCTTACGAGAACCGATGAAAACTCCTTAAATTTTTCATCTGAAAACACCCTGAAGGAGAACAAAAACAGCGATCTCAAAGCGAGAGTTGCATTGGCGAAAGAATACCGTTCGGCCGACTTTGTGAGCATACATCTCAACAAGTTCAGCGATAGAAGATATTTCGGAGCACAGGTGTTCCATAAGAACGACAGCTCATCGGTTCTTCTGGCTCAGGAGATACAAAAGTCTCTCTACATAATCGACGAAAACAACACAAGAGAAGCCAAAAGCGTTCCCAACGCCAACTATATAATGGAGAATATTCCTAATACCGGAGTTATAGTGGAATGCGGATTTCTGTCCAACGAGAGGGAAGAACAGCTTTTGCAAAACGCCGATTACCATGTAAAATTGGCCATGTCGATAGTGGGAGGATATACAGGATATAAGTACAACAGGTGAAAAATGAAAAAAAAGACAGTTTATGTGTGCAGTAACTGCGGATATGACACTGTAAAATGGATGGGGCAGTGTCCAAACTGCGGAGAGTGGAATACTCTTTCTGAGTTTTCGGTGTCTGAAAACAAAAGAAACAATTTTGGCGACGAAAAATCCATAAGGAAAAATAAGCCTATGGCGATAGCTGATATAGATGTCAACGCCGAAATAAGGATAAAAAGCGGTATTGAGGAGTTTGACAGGGTTTTGGGCGGGGGCATAGTCAAGGGCTCTCTCACCCTTATAAGCGGCGAACCGGGAATAGGAAAGTCTACTCTGCTTTTGCAGGCGTGCCAAAAGTTGGCCGATGAAAACAGCGTCCTCTATATCTCGGGAGAGGAGTCGCCCGCTCAGATAAAAATAAGGGCGGAGCGAACAGGAGTTACATCGGACAATATAAAGATTCTCGCCGAAACCAACCTCGAGGACATCGTTTTTACGGCAAAGGAAGAAAACCCAAGCTTTATAATAATCGACTCTGTTCAGACAATATATGATCCCAAGCTGCCTTCGGCGCCGGGAAGCGTGACGCAGGTCAGGGAATGCACCATGGCTCTCATGCAGCTGGCAAAGCAAAATGAGATATCTGTTTTTCTCGTAGGTCATGTAAATAAGGATGGAAATATAGCGGGCCCCAAGATAATGGAACATATGGTGGACACCGTCCTCTATTTTGAGGGTGAAAAACACATATCGTACAGACTTCTGAGGGCGGCGAAAAACCGTTTCGGATCTACCAATGAGATAGGCCTTTTTGAGATGACAGCCGAAGGACTTAAAGATGTCTCCAATCCTTCGGCGGCTCTTTTGAGCGGAAGACCCGAAAATGTCAGCGGAAGCTGCGTGGCGGCCACATTGGAGGGCACACGCCCAATGCTTTCGGAAATACAGGGTCTTGTCACAAAAACTGTATACGGATCAGGAAGGCGTACGGCGGCAGGCGTGGATTACAACAGAGCAGTTCTGTTGTTGGCCATACTTGAAAAAAGGGTTGGCATGATGCTCAGCTCCTACGATGCCTATATAAATGTAGTAGGAGGACTGAGACTCGATGAGCCCGCCATAGATATGGCCGTGGCGGTATCCATAGCCTCCAGCTATCTTGACAAGCCTGTGTCGGCTGATGTGGTGCTTTTCGGCGAAATAGGACTTTCGGGAGAGGTAAGAGCCGTTTCGGGAGCGGTACAGCGAATACAGGAGATAAAAAGACTCGGCTACAAGAAATGCATACTGCCTGAGGGATGCAGGGCAGATGTCAGAAACATTGAAGGCATTGAGCTGGTGTTTGTAAAAGATATATCTCAAGCCATAAAAGCCGCAATATAATTTTTAAATACCCCCAAAGTGTTATAATATTTTCTCTCTAATTGAGAAAAATAATTATAAATCAACTTTGGGGGTATTATTGTGAGAAAAGCACTCGTTTTGTTCACCGCTTTTACGGTAGCCGCCGCGTCATATACTTATTACAAAGACATAAACGCGGGAGGAAAGCTGAAAGCCTGCTACGCCGAGGTCACAGACATATACGATTCCGTAACCATAAACGGCACGGTATATGAAAAAGAGAGAAACAATCTTTTTCCGAAAGAACCTATAATGATAGAAGAAATATATATTCGTGAGGGAGACCATGTAAAAAAGGGAGATATACTGTTTAAAGTTTCACCATCCTCCTATCAGCCCTACACCGACATATCTGTATTTATGGAAAGCACCATGGGACAGTCTCTTTGGGGAAATATGATATCCTGTGAGGTATCTGACGGATATATAAAAAGCCCTTTTGAAGGGGTGGTCATGTCGGTAAACTGCTCTGAAAACAGTGAGACGGGCGTATACAATATGCTGGCGGCAATTTCCGATGTATCCCAGCTCCAGGTTATATCCAAGGTAAGTGAAGATCTTGTAGGAAAGCTCAAGCCTGAAATGAAAGGGGAATTGACATTTCCCGCCATAGACGGCAAGACATACAGCGGAGTTATCAGTGAGATAATGCCATATGCCGTAAAAAGCGGCAATTTTTTTACTACGGGCAATTCAATGTCTAAAACAGAGGTAGTAGAGGAAATTTTAGACAATGACGGTCAGATAAGGCCCGGATACAGCGTTAATACCAAAATAGTTACCGATATCAGAAGTTCTGCGTTGGTGCTGCCCTATGAATATATTTGTCAGGGCGACGACGGCAAAGAATATGTATATGTGCTGGATAAAAACGGAAGGGCAGAGCTCAGATATGTAGAGACAGGGTATGAGCTTCAAACTATAACAGAGATAATTTCGGGAATAAGCGCAAGCGATTTGATTTTGCTTCCGACGGAAAACATAGAGCAAATAGAAAAAATTACTGTCAGGACGGAATATGAGAACGAGTGATATCTTAAAACTATCGGCTAAGAATATTGTATCCAGCAAAATAAAAGGGCTTCTCTGTATGATTTCGGTTTGTATAGGAATAACTTCGGTATCTCTTATATCGGAGATCGGAAATGAGGCCACATCTCTTATATGTGAACAGCTCGACCAGCTTTCGCCGGGCGCTGTTATACTGAAATCTCAGTCGGCGCCGTTCGAAAACGAAGACATAGAATATATATCTCAAAATGGCGGCGCAGAGGCGGCTATGCCATTTATTTTTGAATATAGTTCTTACAGAATTAAAAACATTACACAGGAAGCGCTGATATGCGGGGTGGACAGCTCATTTGACAAAGTATTTGCCGCCGAAGCTTTGCACGGTGATTTTTTCGGAGACGAAGGCTTTGTATTTGAGGAAAATACGGCATTTGTGGATGATGTATTTGCTCAAAAGATGTACGGCAGAACCAATATAACAGGCAAAGAGATAAAGCTGCTTATAAACGGAGAGTACAGAACCTTTGTTATAAAGGCCGTAATCAAGTCCCAAAAGAGCGGAATTGAAAGCCTTGTCGGACAGACTCTGCCAGATATAATATATATCCCTGTATCTGAGATAAATGAAATATACGGAGAAAATAAGATACTTAGTCTGGCCGTCAATATGAAAGAAGGAGAAAACGACAAAAAATTAACAAGAACGGCCGGGATTCTGTCAGCAGAAACGGGTAATTCATATGTAGTGGAAAATATAAGCGGATATGCCGAAATAATAAGAAAAATAACAACCATAATAACGGTATTTGTAAGCGGGATAGCGGCGATATCGGTGGTTGTAGGCGGAATTGGTATTATGAACTCTATGGTGGCCGGAGTTGAAAACAGAAAAACCGAAATAGGCATATATTTGGCTTTGGGCGGAAAGCAAAAGGATATAAAAAATATATTTATCTGTGAATCTGCGATAATAGCCGTTATGGGAGCTTTGGCCGGGATTTTTATAAGCTGGGTATTGCTTATGTGTCTGAACAGTTTATTTTCGCTGAGCATAGGTCTGAGCGTGAGAAACACAGCGATTTGTTTCGGTGCGGCAGTTTTGTGCGGAATAGTTTTCGGATATCTGCCTGCCAGCAGTGCTTCAAAGCTCGATCCGATAGACGCCATAAGGTGGGAATAGCGGGTCTTGAAAGGCCTTGATAAAAGTGGTATAATGATAAAAAACCTTGAAAAAATAAAATACATGTAATTATACAAAATCAGAATTTTGTATAATTATGGGAGGAGGCACCCACTTGAACGACTATTCTCAGGCTCCCAGAGAAATCCGCAACTATATAACCTATCTTGTGACTATCAGAGGCCGCTCGGCGCTTACTGCCAACGAATATTACCTTGATATCAGAAATTTCTTCAGATTTATCTTGCTGCACCGCGGTATGGTTCCCCAAAATTCGGATTTTAAAAATATCGGAATTGAAAATGTAAATATAGATTTGATCCGCTCAGTAACTCCCGACGATATTTATGATTATCAGATGTTTCTCGCCAAGGAGCGTCCCAAACATCAGAACAGCGCGGAGACTTTAAAAGGAATAGAAAATAAATCTATTTCCCGAAAGCTCTCCACGCTGCGTTCTTTTTATAAGTATCTGTGTGAAAAGGTCTATCTGGTAGATGTAAATCCTACGGCAAATCTCGAATCAATAAAGACTAAAAAGAGCCTTCCAAAATATCTGACTTTAAATGAGAGCATCGAACTTTTAAACAGCATAGACGAAAGCCACAAAGAACGAGATTACTGCATTATAACTCTGTTTTTGAACTGCGGTCTCCGTGTTTCAGAACTTGCAGCGTTGAATTTAGGCGATGTAAACGATGAATTTATAAGAATTTTAGGTAAAGGCAATAAGGAACGCATAGTTTATCTCAATAAAGCCTGTGAAGATGCGATTGACAATTATTTAACAGTTCGTATAAAACCCAACGCCTCTTCGGCAAATGCCCTGTTTATAAGCCAAAAAGGCAACCGAATAAATGTTCAGACGGTAAAATGGCTTGTAAAAAAGCATCTTCAGGCGGCAGGTCTCGGCGGGAAAAACATGTCGGTACATAAACTCAGACACACCGCCGCCACCCTGATGTATCAGAACGGAGTCGATGTCAGGGCTTTGCAGGAGGTTTTGGGTCACGAAAATCTCGACACCACAAAAATATATACCCATGTCACCAGTGAAAATCTCAAGGACGCAGCCAGAAAAAATCCCCTTTCGGAGATAGAAATCGGAAAAAATAATAAAAAACAGTAGTCGTTTTAAAGGAGTATTAGTATAGGTTCGAAACATGCGGGTATTCATTTAAGATGCGATGACAGCTCGGCTGTTCTTGCAAAACTCAAAAAGGAATTCGGAGGAAAAAAGAAAGGTCCCGATTTAAAGGACAAGCTTATGATGAAAATTCTCAGATCTTTTGCCGAGAAAAATATAAGAGAAATAAGTGATCCTAAAGAAAAAGAAAGAAAAAAGGCCGAGCTTGAGAGCATTATGGAGAATGCCTGTAAAGAGATGAATGACGGAGAAAACGCAGTTATCGTGGTACACCCCCGTTTTATCAGCATTTATTGGTATGACCGTATCCGCCCTGAAAATATGCAGGATAAACTCACCGAATATTCATTTATAAGCGGTATGCCGGCTGTCGGCGCTGCAATTTACGACGATACAAATTTTCTGATATACGCCGTGCGCGACGCCGGAACTCCGCAGGCTCACGCCTGCCGCGGTGAGTATATGTTTGATTATAACGACATCAAACCGATAAATGCCGATGAGATTTGCGGCACAATTTGCGCCCCGTTTTTGTTGGAAGGACTTAAAAAGGTTTTGTCATGCGATGACGATGATGACATGGCTAAGGCGCATTTGAGACAGAAACAGGATTGACTATATATGCAGATAAGGCTTTTTGTGAAGCCAACGGCATGAAAAAGTTATATGAATGGACAAACGCCACGGTATTTCTTGCGAAATGACTAAACAAGGACAGCGGCCTTGTGGCCGCTGTCCTTCTATTCGAACTTTCTGCACAGTTCTATAATTTTAATATAATTCTCCAGAGAATTTCTCGACACTCCTATTTTTTTCAAATATTCTGACGCTAAGAAAGCATTTCTTTGCCTCATGATAAAATATGTCCTTGCTATATCATACAGGACTGGACCGTGACACACATTCATAAAATCAATAGCAACAGGCTGACCGTCCGGAGTTATAAGTATATTCCCCGGATGCAGGTCGCCGTGCAGCAGATGGTCTCCCACAGGAAGATTATCTATAAGTTCAAAAATACGAGAATCACTCATTTTCCCGTTTTTTAGTATGGCAGACAGATAGTCTTTATAGGATGGCACATTCAGAGAGCGTTTTTTAACAATACTGAGTTGGAAATTCACAATTTTAGACAGGGAATACTCTAAAGGCTGTTCTCCGTTATATATGATATCAGATAGTGATCTGCCGTATATTTTCTCATATACTATGCCTATGCGGTCAGTTTCTCTTGTAATACGGAAAGCAACAGGAACTTTCACCTGCTTTTTGCGCATTTCTGCTGCGTTGTTAAATTCTAATTTCACATATTCATTCGGATAACCTTTAAAAAATAGCTTGCAAACCTTGCCGTCTCCTAAATCAAAGACCTCTGCCGTATTTCCTCTGCCTATCAGCTCTCCCATATATCACTTGATAAGTCCCGATATAAAATCACATATCTTGACAGTGGAATTGTCAATTATTATATTTTTTATGTTTTCTTTTATTCTTTCGCCTATCACATCGTCATACAGCATCATGTAAACGGCTTCATCTAAAGGAAAGTTCTTATTCGCAAACATGGCAAGACCGCAGTTCATCATAAATTCTGCGTTTCGCTCCTCCTGACCTGCCAGAGGATTTATTATTACCATGGGCAGCCTTTTTGCAAAAGCTTCGGAAATGCTGACTCCGCCCGGTTTTGATATGAATATGTCGGCCGCCGACATCATTACATGCACATTGTCAACATAGCCGTATATATGCAGCCTGTCGCTGTGAGTTTTCTCGCTGTAAGACTGAAGTCGATGATACATTTTTTTGCTCTTTCCGCAGACGATCATGATGTGGGCGTCATTTATGGAAGAGAGTATTTTATCTATATTTTCCACATCGAAACCGAGACCCAAACCGCCGCCCATTATGAGCATTATCTTTTTGTCCATGGGCAAACCGAGATCTTCCCTTGCCTGCTCTTTGGACACGGGAATCAAAAACTTTGGATTTATCGGTATTCCCAAAGCTTTTATTTTTTCGGTAGGTATTCCCTTTTTAACCGCTCTGTATCTCAGCCTTTCGTTTGCTATTATACAGTAATCGAGGGTCATGACAGTCTCCCAATACGGGTGTATTGTATAGTCGGTTATTATGCCTACAAGCTTTGCAAAACTCTTGCCTCGACGCTTTGCGTCGTCCATTATCTGGGCGGCAAAAACATGGGTGCATATTATTACATCGGGATTGTATGTGGCGAGAAGCCTTTCAAACTTCAGAGAACAGATTCCGTTTATAAGTCCCAAAATATTGAGGCGTTCGTCTATATTGCCCTTGTCCAGGTATTCATATATCATGCGATAAAGGTCGGGCGTGACCTTTGAGTATATGGTCGTCGATTTGTCTATCGTTTCGGAAATAATTTTGCTGATATATTTATAGACATCGATGGTCTTTGTAGCGATTCCCCTGCTTTCCAGTTCGTCGGATATGGATTTTGCCGTGGAATTGTGGCCCATTCCGGCGGTGACCGTCAATATGAGCACCCTTTTCATATCAAGTCCTCCTTAAAAAGTTTTTGAGTCTCCTCTTTCAGCTCCTCATAGGAATACACCGAATTGACTACATCGAGAAAGGCCTTTCCGCTTAAGTGTTCGGGGAGATTCCATTTCTCCAAAAGCTTTTTTCTCAGCTTTCCGCTGTTTTCCCTTCCCGAAAGCCCCAACTCAAAAAGCTCGGCCATAGTCACTTCGGCTCTGTTTTCATTATAAGACAATGGAGCGGCTTCGGCAATAGCTTTTTCTAAAATTTCATCATTTATTCCCTCTACACCCAGCTTGTTTTCCTTGGAGGGTCTTCCCTTTCGCTTCTCTTTACCGTATATATCGGGAATATAGGCATTGAATACCGTACCGCCTCTGCAAATATTTTTTATAAAATTTCTTATGACAAACCCTGCTCCGTCGCTGTCGGTAAATATTATTATCCCTCTCGAAAATGCCAGAGTTTTTATGAGATTCTGTTTTTTCTTATTGCTGAATACCGAAAATCCGTTTGTTTCGGTTATTACCGTGTCAAAGAGATTGCTAAGTCTTATCTTGTCATATTTTCCCTCTACAATAATGGCGGGAGTTATCTTTTTCATAAGCTTTCCTCAGATGAAAGCTCAGATATCAAAAGATAGAGCTTTCTCTCGTTGTCGGGTATGTTGCTCTTGAGATCAAGGTCGGTCTGATAGCACAATCGGTTCGCTCTTATTATCCAGCCTAAAGAGCATTTTCGGGCAGACGCGCACAGCAGTGACGCGGGATAATTTGATTTATATCCGCATGCGGAGGCTATATAACTTTCCCCCTTCCCTGCCGCCATGGCAGTTTTGGCAATATACATTCGGCCCATCTGCTTGGCCAGTACCGCGTTTATTGCCACAGGGTCATACTTGAGCATAAAAAGTCTGCCTAAAAGCTCCAAAGCCGATTTAAAGTCTTTTTTTGACACTCTGTCCCCTATCTCAAAAACCTGAGCTTCTAAAGTGGGGCTTGCCAGCGTGTCTATATGCCTTCTTGTGATCTCCTCATTTTGGGTTCCGCTTGATATTTTCTCTATCTCTGTCACGAGATTTGTCATGAGATCGCCGCAGAGAAACATGAGATAGTCGGCATTTTCTGTGCGTATAATTTTACCGAGAGCCTTAAATCTGCGCTTTATCCAGGCCGTAAGATCGGTTTTTGAGGCCTTTTCAACATTACATACCACGCCCGCCTTATCTATGAATTTCCACATGGAAAGCCTTTTGTCGGGCTTGAAATCCACCGAGGAAAATGTGAAAAGCACCGTCAGGTATTCGGGAATATCCTTGAGCAGATCGGGAAATTTTTCCTTGTATTCTCCTGTCAGCTTCATAAGGTCAAGATCGTTTATCACGAGCAGTTTTCTGCGGGAAAACATGGGCACCGCTTCAAAAAAATCGCTGATACTGTCAAAATCCGTCCTCTCGCCGTCGCATATCATGACATTGAACTCGGAAAAACCGTCATTTTCAAATTGGGAGAGAATCTGTTTTTTATAGTACTCCCTCAGATATGTCTCCTCGCCGTAGAGCAGATACATTCTGCCGAAGCTGCCGGAATCTATGTCTTTTTTCAGTGTGTCCAAGGCGCTCATTTTAATTCCTCCCTGCCCTTATTTTCAGCCTGATTCTTTGTTGGGTATCATGGCTTTCGAGAACATTCACATCGGCGTCGTCGAGCCAAAACACTTCGTCGTTATTCAGTATCACCAGATCTTCAAGGTCTTTTATTTCCAAAATCATTTCTGTTATCTCATCGTCAAAGGAAGCCTTTTCGGATATGACTGCTGCATCGGCTTCAAGCTCGTTTTCAGAAAGATATTCCATAAGTCTTTTCTCGGATATAGATGGCAACCAAAGCATATTCCAATCACCTATTGAAATATTTATTACTCCTTCGTTATAGGGCAGCGCGGTAAAATCCACCGATATTTCTCCTAAATTCACGCTGTTATTTTCGTACACGGTGTATTTGAGAGGATATTCATTTCTGGTGTATAGTGAGCCGAAAACCTCGAGACCGTATTTTTCTTTTGTCTTTATCGCTCCTGTTATGTTGGCTTTGTTCATTTTTGAAATAAGCATGGCTGCAGGCGGACTGTCATCATATTTGAAAATCATGTCTTCTATAAATGACAATGTGGTACCATCCTTTCCGTCTCCGCCGCCTATGACGAAAGATGTTCCGTTGGGACAGTGAATATAAGCCATCGGCTGATAGTTAACAAGTCCTGTTTCAATTATGTAGAGGTCTTTGTAATAAATCAAAGATGAAGCAAAACATATAACCGCCATGAACAGAGCCGCTGTGATAAATTTCTCAAAGTTCTTCCTGTATTTTAGATATATAACCGACAGGACGATTACGAATATCCAAAATATAAGGAAAAACACATTGTCAGTATTTACAGAGGCAAAGTAAGGAGACGCCAAAAGATGAACGGCGTGTAAAACTACCTTTACCGCGGGTTCTATGACAGCCGCCGCTAAAAAGGATGCGGCACCTGGCAGGATAAGCCACAGCAGATATAGGGCCGAAACGGCGCACAAAATCAAAGTTACTGGAAAGATTACGAAAATATTTGATATCAGCGATATGACTGATATCCTGTCAAAGGTGAAATATGTCACGATATTGGTGAACAGCACCGCCGAAAAGGATACAGCTACCGACAGCAGTATATATCTGAGCGGAGCTTTCAGTCTGCTGATCTTGTCAGTTGCCGCCGTTATCTCGGCGGTGAGTGCGGACATAAAGAGTATGATGCCCAAAACAGACAGGAATGATAACTGAAAGCTTATGTTGTAGACGGTAAAGGGATTAAAGGCCAGGATAAGAAACAATGCCGCAGCAAAGGCCGTCTTGACATCATAATCCCTTCTGATAATAAATGCCAAAGCTGCCAGTGACGACATGATTACGGCTCTGACGGCCGACGGAGAAAAACCGCTGACCGAGGCAAAGACAATTATTATAGGTATCGCTATAAAGCTGCCGATCCTTTTGCCGAAAATGAGAATTATAAACGAAACTATTATCGAGACATGCAGACCTGAAACTGCCATTATGTGGGATGTGCCGCTCAAAGAAAATTCATTCTTTATGTCCTCGGACATGTTGTCCTTGTCACCGGTTGTAAGGGCGAAGATAAAATCGGAAACATCTTTATCGGAAAAGTTGTTTGTGCAAAAATTCCTTATGCTCTCTTTTATTTTAAGCGGGAAATAGGCAATACTGTCGTTTTTGAAAGACGCATTCGGAAGTTTGTCGGCATAGCCTTTGAGAAATATGCCGTTGCCCAAATGATAGGTATTATTTATGAAATACAGAGGAACGGTTAAGGAATAGACATCGCCCGGGCTGCAAACGGGAGCGGTATCGTCGAGATACAAAACCATATCGTAAATCTTACCGCCGACATCGGATTTTCCGAACACATACGAATAGTCATCTCTGATTTTAGGATTTGCCGTAACCTCAAAATTTATCTCCGTATCTTCCCCTTTGTACATCAGGGCAGGGCGATAATCCCTGTAAAAGTGAAATCCCGCTATAAGACAGGCTGCTGCCGCAGAAAGGCAGATCAATCTCATATGTTTAATGATAAGCGACGGGCCTTTCAAAAGAAAAACACCTGCAACGGAAAGTGACAGCAACACTGCAAGATGAGCCGACGAAACTTTATCTGCGAAAATGGCAAACACGACTAAAACTGCCGCTCCGTAAAGACAGAATTTCAAAAGCGGCAGTTTTATATAATTGTTATCGCTTATATTCAGCACTATGCGAAAGAGCCGAGCTCTTTGCCTCCGACAATGTGGAAATGTATATGCCCCACAGACTGTCCTGCGGCTGCGCCGTTATTTGTGACAACGCGGAAGCCGTCTGATACACCGAGTTTTTCGGTTATGACAGGTATTGTCTTGAAGATATGAGCTATGACATCGCAGTTTTCTGCATTTACGCCCTGAGCTCCGCTGCATATGTGTTTTTTGGGTATTACAACCACATGGACAGGAGCCACCGGCTGAATGTCGTGAAAAGCTACGATTACATCGTCTTCATATACTTTATTTGAGGGGATTTCCCCTGCGGCTATTTTGCAAAAAATACAGTCCATATTTCCTCCTTATTTTACCGCCTGTCTTTCGACTATATTGTTGACCTGCTCCAAAGCAGCTTCGAGATTCTCGGGTTTGCTTCCTCCTGCCGTTGCGCTGTCGGGGCGTCCGCCGCCTCCGCCGCCGCAGAGCTTTGCAATCTCTTTGAGTATATTTCCGCTGTGAGCACCCTTCTTTACGGCATCTGCGCCGCAGGCCGCTGCAAAACTTATTTTTCCGCCGTTTACCGATGCGAGAACACACACCACAGTGCTGTCCTTTTCTCTTATGGCATCAGTCAGTTTTCTGAGCTCATCGGAGGTCATATTCTCAACCTTTGCTGCCACTACCTTGAGGCCTGCCGTAGATTTGCTGTAATTGAAGAGGTCTACCGCCATCATGTTGGAAAGCTTTTGAGTTATGGCATCGATCTTCTTCTGATGTTCCTTGAGCTCATTCTGAAGCTGAGCGGCTCTCTTAGCGATATCGGCGGGAACCGTCTTCATAATTTCCGCCGTCTCTGCAATAAGTTTCTCGTTTTCGCGTATATGCTCCATTACGCCCTGACCTGTCACAGCTTCGATTCTGCGGACACCTGCCGCCACCGAAGCTTCGGACAGTATCTTGAACATTCCGATCTGAGATGTATTTGAGACATGGGTACCGCCGCAAAGCTCAATGGAGAAATCGCCCATCTTGACAACTCTTACAACCGAGCCGTACTTTTCTCCGAAGAGAGCCATAGCGCCCATATCTTTAGCCTGCTGTATCGGCATCTCCTCGCAGGTGACTGCAAGGCCTTCTCTTATCTTGGCATTTACCATATCTTCGGCTCTTCTCAGCTCATCAGGTGTAACGGCCGAAAAATGAGTAAAGTCAAATCTGATTCTGTCGGGCTCGACAAGGGAGCCTGCCTGCTGTACATGAGTGCCCAAAACTTCTCTCAAAGCCTCATGAATGAGGTGCACCGAAGAGTGAGCTCCCATAATTGCGCTGCGGCGCGGACCCTCTACCGAAAGGGTTACGGTGTCGCCCTTGGAGATCATACCGGATTCAACATGGCAGATGTGCATATATTTTCCGTCGGGAGTCTTTTTTGTATCGAGCACACGGGCCGAAAAATCTCCCGAAGTGATGGTCCCTGTATCGCCTATCTGTCCGCCGCTTTCGGCATAGAATACAGTCTTATCGGTTACTATGGTAACATCGTTGCCCTGTCCTGCAACATCTGTAAATTCATCGCCCGCAATCATTGCAAGTACTTTGCCTTCGCATTTGAGAGACGAGTAGCCCTCAAATACTGTGGCGGGAATATCTATGAGAGATGTGGAAGAGCTCTCCCAGCCTGGGATGTTGGCGTCGGCTCTGGCTTTTTTAGCCCTTGCTTTCTGCTCCTTCATAGCCTTTTCAAAGCCTTCCATGTCGACCTTGAGAGATTTCTCGCCCAAAATCTCAACGGTGAGATCGATGGGGAAACCGTAGGTGTCATAAAGCCTGAAGGCGTCGTCACCGCTCATGGTGTCCTCATTGTTTTCTGCCATAGTCTTGAGCATTTCGTCCAGTTTTAGAAGACCGCTTTCGAGGGTCTGATGGAAGCGCTCCTCCTCCATAGAGATGACCTTTTTAATGTATTCTTCCTTTTCTCTCAGCTGAGGATAGGCGTTTTCATTGCACTTTATAACAGTGTCGCACACCTCGGAGAGGAAAGGACGGTCTATACCGATAAGCTTGCCGTGTCTGACAGCTCTTCTCAAAAGTCTTCTGAGAACATATCCTCTGCCCTCGTTAGAAGGTATTACACCGTCGGAAATGAGCATGGTAGTGCTTCTTATATGGTCTGTGATAACTCTGAGGGACATGTCGGACGAGGGATTTGCTCCGTATTTGACGCCCGATATCTTTATGATATGACCCATGATGTCCTGCATTGTGTCGACATCAAACAGAGAGTCCACTCCCTGCATGATAGCGGCTATACGCTCGAGGCCCATACCTGTGTCGATATTCTTTTTCTCCAAAGGAGAATACTGATCGTTCTCTTCCTTGTTGTACTGTGTAAATACGAGATTCCAGAACTCGAGATATCTGTCGCAGTCACAGCCCGGGCCGCAGTTGGGATTGTCACACTTATACTGCTCGCCGCGGTCAAAGTAGATTTCGGAGCAGGGGCCGCAGGGATAACCTACGCCTATCTCCCAGAAGTTGTCTGCCTTGCCCATGCGGAAAACATGGTCGGGAGCTACTCCGACATCTTTTGTCCATATGTCAAAAGCCTCGTCGTCATCGAGATAAATCGAAACCCACAGTCTGTCAACAGGCATTTTGAGGACTTTAGTTATGAACTCCCATGCGTAAGATGCGGCTTCCTTTTTAAAGTAATCTCCAAAGGAGAAATTGCCGAGCATCTCAAAGTATGTGCCGTGACGGGCGGTCTTTCCCACATTGTCTATATCAAGAGTGCGTATGCATTTCTGACAGGTGGTAACTCTCGGAGCGGGAGGTGTCTGCTCACCCGTAAAATAGGGTTTGAGAGGCGCCATACCGGCGTTTATAAGTAAAAGCGTCTTGTCGTTCTGAGGCACAAGGGGGAAGCTCTCAAGACGGAGATGTCCCTTGCTCTCGAAAAACGAAAGAAATTTTTCTCGTATTTCGTTTACTCCTAATTTTTCCATATTTATAAAACCTCTTTATTGATTTTTTTCTTTTCTAAGAACCGAAAGGGGCGGTGCGTCAAATGGGATTGCCATTTTGAGCTTTGCCGCTGCGTGAGGAGCAGATTCTATGTCTTCCCCGTCGGCGTTTTTAAGTACAGACGGCACAAATTTCTCGCATCTTCCGTCAGGGCAAAGCAGCTCCAATGTGTCACTTGCGAAGAACTTGTTCTTCTGTGTAATATCATAGAGGCCGTCCTCTCCCTTTCCGTCAACTACCGCTACTATGTCCCAATCTCTTATATAGATGTTGGCGCTGTAATCCTGACTGTCGGTATCGCCGAAATAAAAGCCCGTGTAATACTGCCTGTGACTTACCTTGAATATCTCGTCTCTTATGTATGACGGCAGTGAATAACCTTTGGGGTCTTTCATATACAGGTCTATCGCCCTGCGGTAAGCACCTGTTATAACTGCAGTATAGTAGGCGGATTTTGCTCTTCCCTCAATTTTAAAGCTATTTATGCCTGCTTCTATGAGTTCGGGAATATGGTCAATCATGCACATATCCTTGGAATTGAAAATATAACTTCCCTTTTCATCTTCAAAGATCGGCATATACTCCCCGGGGCGTTTTTCCTCGACAATGCTGTAACTCCAGCGGCAGGGCTGGGCACAGTTTCCTCTGTTGCTGTCCCTGCCCGTCAGATAGTTGGATAAGAGACATCTGCCAGAGATTGACATGCACATGGAACCGTGGATAAATGTTTCGATTTCAAGTTCCTTCGGAGTCTTCTGGCGTATTTCGGCCACCTCATTGAGAGAGAGCTCTCTAGCCAGCACGACTCTGTTGGCGCCCATGTTGTAGTATGCCATGGCGGCGCCGTAGTTGGTCACATTCGCTTGTGTGCTTATTGTTATTCTAAGGCGCGGAGCAACCTTTTTGACCGTTTCAAGGACGCCCAAATCGGCAACTATGACGCCGTAGGCTCCGCACTCATCTATTTTTCTTATGTGCTCGGCAATGTTCGCAAACTCGTCGTTTCTCGGCATGGTATTGACCGTGACAAAAGTCTTGACATTTTTATCTTTGCAGAGCTTTACGGCTTCGGCCATTTCCTCATATGTGAAATTTCCTGCCGCTGTACGCATTCCGAACTGATTTCCTGAAAAATACACGGCATCAGCTCCGTACGCCACGGCATATCTCAGTTTTTCCATGTCTCCCGCAGGAGACAGAATTTCCGGTTTTATCATTTTAACCTCTTATGTGAATTAGTTTTGCTTTACAGACTCGCGGGCCTGGTTGTGCTCTTCCAAAGTCTTGGAGAAGATATGGCTTCCCGATTCATCGCCGCTGGCTACATAATAGTAGTAATTGTGGCTTTCAGGATTTATGGATGCCAAAATTGCTCCCATACCGGGATTGCATATAGGACCCTTGGGCAGACCCTTATAGATGTATGTGTTATAGGGGCTGTCTACTTTGAGGTCTTCGCTTGTAAGGGCAGATTTATGCTCGCCCAATGCGTACTGCACCGTAGCGTCTATATTGAGATACGGGAAGTCGGCGCTGTCATTAAGACGATTCATTATAACTCCCGCTATCGTGCTCTGCTCACTGGCAAGAACAGCCTCGCGTTCAACCATGGAAGCTATGGTGATTATCTCATACAGAGAGTATCCCGTTTCCTCTACCGCTTTCTGTAAATCGTCAGAGTATTTGGAGTCAAAGTTATTGAGCATCTTATTGAGGACATTGACAGGCTTGTCGTTTTTATAGAACTCATAGGTGTCAGGGAAAAGGAAGCCCTCAAGACGGTTTTCCTCCATGGGGATATCCTGCAGGAAATCGTGCTTGAACTCATATGTGGCGGCCGTCTCCAAAAGATCATCTTTGCTGCACACCATGGAGTTTTCCATAAGCTCGGCGATCTGAGCCAATGTATAGCCCTCCGGAATAGTAACCTCGACAGTTTCTGTGTATGTGGACACACGCATGAGATTATTTATAATTTGACCGTAGTCCATGCTGGTGTCCAGCTCAAACTTTCCGCTTTTGAACTCATCGTAATGCTTCAGTGATGAATACAGCCTGAAGGCCCACGGAAATTTGATTACACCGTTTTCCTTTAGAATTTTGGACACATCTTTTGCCGATACGCTGTCATCTTCAATGTCAATTATTACGCTTGTCTCATCCTTTACAAGGGCGAAAACATCGTTGGCGGTAATTATTATAAATCCCGACAGAATAAACGACACGCCGAGGACAAAAAGTATGTAACTGAATTTTCCGGCAAAAGATTTTTTCTTCTTTCTCCTGCTCTTCCTCGGCGGATACTGAGGTGCCTTGGGAGCTTCGATAATGTCTTCATCATATTCAAGGTATTCTCTGTTTTCTGACATTTTTTCTCCTTTCACGCTATACGCTGTATGCGATTGTCATTATGGTGATGAGCAAAAGGATTACAACACCGGGAGATCCGAGTATTGATTTTATAAGATTTCCTATGCTGCTTTTTTCAAATCTTTTGACCCTGTCCGACAGTATGAGCTTTTCCAAAACTCTCAGGGCAAAATATGAGAATATTAAAAATAAAAATATATTTGTAACGAAGAAATAAGGCACAAGTCCGAACACTTCGTAGGTGTCCACCAAAAAGTCCATTATAAGATAGTATGAGTTATAGATTATATGGACGAGCACTGCGGGAATAATTGAGCCGAAGGAATATGTGAGATATCCGCACAAGAGACCGGCTATAAAGGAACCGGCTATATTGGCGATATCTATATGTATAAGAGAAAAACAGACGGCGGGGGCTATTATGGAAACAGCTGTGCCGTATTCCGCGAGGGCGCTCTGCATGGCGCCTCTGAAAAGTATTTCCTCAAAAACCGCGGGTATCAGGATACTGATGAGTAAAACTACCCACCAGGGCGCTCCGGGCACGGAAAACTGTCCCGAATCAGAGGAAATTTTCAATGCAGAAATCACAGTAAAGTTGGCCCAAAATCCCAAAAGGGATATTGCAAGCCCCGAAAAAAGTGTAAAGATAATCTCCCTTACACTTATTGATTTACAAGGTATCGGAAGCTTTTTAAACAGCTTGCTGCTGACTGTGCAGCCGACGACCGTCGGTACCAAAAACACAAAAATCTGAATGGCCATCACAGTCTGCCAGGTTTTCGGAATAGTTCCCGATTCCAAAAGACTTTTTGATATCAAAAGCATGGCCATTGTGCATAAGGGCAGAAAACCTGCCAGAATGTTCAGCCTGTCCTTCAAAATAAATACTCCTAATTAAAAAGTAAATTTATATATCCGCAGTCTGCGGGGCATTTCGTGTTGAGTTCTTTGAGCATGCCGATTATTTTATCAGAGCCTCGTGTCGACATTTCACAAAGACCCAATCCTTTTTCAAAAGCAATTTGAGACACAAGTCTTTCGGCGTCAGTTCCGAAAGACTCACAGGCGATATATTTTCCGTCCTTGAAATATCCGAAAGAATAGGCCGTCATGCCGTCTTTGCCCACCGACTTGAATGAGCCGTCTCGGTATAAATCCAAAAGGCGTTTGTAGTGTTTTTCGTCTCTTATGGGACGAAGCAGTTCCGAAACAGAAGATGTATATATATTGTCGGTCTTTGTAAAATCCTTTTCAGACATCTCAAGTATTTTCAAATTGTGATTTTCGGCCGTTATCTCTTTTTCTGAAACACCGAACAGCCTTTTAAATCCAAATCTTTCATAATAATTCAAAAGAGACTGACTTTGAACTATGAGAACAGCAAAATCCATGAGGTTTTTCTTCTCTTTCTCCAAAGTGAAGTCTATCAGCTCTTTCATAACACCTTTGCCGCGGTATTCGGGAAGAGTTCCCACTCCGTAGAGATAGCTGCTTTTATATGTCTTTTCCCTGTATTTCAGCTCTACGGGTATCGTCTGCAATGCGGCGATAATTTTGCCGTCTGTTTCATATACCAAAGTGTTTTCGCTCTGAAAAACATCTGAAAAAAACCAATCGGCAAAATTATCCTCACCGGGAAAACAGATTTTGAAAAGCTGAAGAACCGACATTTTGTCGTCGTTTTTTGAGTAACGAATCATATTACCTCATTTTAAAATCGCGTCGAGATTCAGTGACGCGGTATATTTAAGCGTCAGTCTGTAAGGACAGTAGGAAAGCTTGGCTTTTCTGAGACCCTCTATTCCGAGATCCTCTTCCCTGTTTACGAATGGAATACCCTCAAAATTGGCCTGGGCGAACTGTTGATTTATCATGGCGTATGAGCCCTGAAAATCTGTATCAGCCTTTTCAAAGGCCACATTGAAGAGACTGTCCGAAACCTTTCTTCCCAAAGAAAAGGCAGCCGTCTGTCCGTCTACCCTCAGTATTCCGCCTACAAATCCCAGCTCATCCGAAAAATCAATGGCCTTTTTTATCGCTACCGTCTCAGGGAGGTTTTCGCAGTCTGTTCCTCTATGAGTTTTGCACCATTTTTTCTGAAAGTCCAAAATTTCCTCTCTGTCTCTTTTGAGATCGGCCTTTTCATAAGTCCATCTGTCATTATAGAGTGATAGGAACTTATTTATATGATTTCTCTTGGAAGAGAGCTTTTTGCCTTTGAGCCACATGAGATCCTCGGATCTGTAAATATAATCCATGGAGTCTCTCGACTCGGTAAAATCAAAGGCGTTCTCGCCGAATTCACTTATCAAATATTCTTTCTGATTTTGAGAAACCGAACCGAGAACAAGCTTTTTGCCGCTCTCAATTCCGTATTCCAAAATTTTCAAAAACTTTTCTCTGACATTTCCTAAAGTCAGAGGCACGGCGAAGGAAAACACGCCGTCGGTATATTCGTTGAAATAGTAAAAGGCATCATCTTCCAGACAAACCTTTCCCTTGTAATAGTCAGACCACAAAAATATGGCGGAGAAGTTGCGCTCGTTCATAAATTCAGGGTCTGTGTTCATAAGACTTTGAACAGCGTCTCGGTCTTCTATTGTGATTTTTCTGAAATTCATATTCCGATTCTTTCGAGTACCAGTTTTGCTATGTCGTTCGATATCTCTTCAGCTGCTTTGATGCGCCCGTTCTCTACACAGCTTATCTTTTTCCATCCGTATTTTTCGCATATTTTGAGGGCACATTTGCGGCATCTCGCGAGATATTCGTGATCTTTTTCGTGTATATCCCCCTTGTCGCCCTGCCTTTTCTCAATCAGCGACAGAGAATATTCGGTCGGCATATCGAGAAAGAGCACCATATCGGGCGCGGGTATCCCCATTACGCTGTACTCAAAGTCAAACAGCCAATCGGTAAAATCAAACCATTCGCCTTCAGGCAGCTTGGGGGTCTGATGTACGGCGTTTGAAGTGGTGTATCTGTCGCACACGATGATTCCGCCGTTTTTATAATAGTCTTCCCAATCTTTTTTGAAAGATGCATAGCGGTCGACGGCATAAAGAACAGATGCCGTCTTGGCAGGCACGGAATCGGGAGCCGAGCCGAACTCGCCTCCCAAATACATTCTTACAAGAGCCGATGATTCGTGGGAATATCTCGGGAATGTGACGGTTCTGAAATCCACGCCCTTTTCCGTGAGCTTTTTTATCAGAAGCTCCTTTTGGGTGGATTTTCCGCTGCCGTCGGTGCCTTCCAAAACAATAAGCTGGCCTTTCATGATATATCTCCGTTATTTTACTCCGAATTTTTTCTTTACTTCGTCGGCTTTGCCGCAGGTCATTTTGCCCTCTTTGCAGGGGCCGTAAAGGCATGAGGGCCCGGCCTTTGAAAACAGGACGGGAGCTACTTCTCTGCACTGTCTGAACATTTCAAACGCCAGCTCTCTTATTTCCCACTGGGCACGGTTGCAGGCGCGCAGTTTGAAGAAGTTATAGAGCGAACGGGCGTTCATAGTGAGCATTATTTTTGTCTCGCAGGAATTGGGCAGAACATATCTCGCGTCCTCAATGGCCTTTTTCTGAGCAGCCTTTTTGGCGTTCTTTTCGTCCATTCCCTCGTCTGTCATAGTCTTGAAGTGCTTTTCATAGAGGATGGCCGACAGCTTTTCGTATGTCTCCATATCGTCCTCCATGGCCTTTATGTACATGGCGCGAGCCTCCTCGATCTGCTCTATCTCGGGAGGAATTATATATGAAAAGTGGTTTTCCTTGACATATCTTTGGGATTGTACGCTGTAAGAGGCTATTCTGTGCCTTGTGAGCTGAGCCAAAAGAGTTCTCGACACGCCCTCTACGGCAAATGTAAAACTTGCGTGCTCTATGGGGCTTTCGTGACCTATCTCCATAAGCATGGAGAGAAAGTTTCCGACGGCCTCATCGTCGAGCCTGTCCATTATGGTTTCGGTATCGGCGGGAGAATAGCAGAACTTTGCCGCCGCGGCTATCAGCTTTTCGGGCTGTGGTGTATGTGAAATGAGTTTTACTTTGAGCATTATTTTCCTCCGAACAGCTTGTACTTTACGCTTTTAAGAACATACAAAGGCAGGACCGACATGCGCTTTATTCTTGATGGCTGTTTCAAAAGCCTGTAAAACCACTCGAGACCGAGCTTTATAAATATGTCGGGAGCTCTCTTGGCAGTTCCTGCAAATACATCGAGGCTGCCGCCCAGACCTGCTATAACCGACGGCGAAAGCTTTGACATATTTTCGTGTATAAAAAATTCCTGTTTGGGAGCGCCTAAGCAGACAAAAAGCACCTTTGCCCCGCTTTGATTGATTTTTTCTATCACTTCGTCGGCATTTTTGAAATATCCGTCATTTACGCCGACTATATTGCAGCCGGGATATTTCTTTTCGAGATTGCTTTTGGCCGTGGCGGCTACCCCCGGTTTTCCTCCCAAAAGATAGACGGGACCGCTGTATTTTGACAAAAGAGATTCGGCGAACTCGACGCCTGCCACCTTTTGTTTTAGCGGCTTGCCGATGATTTTGGAAGCGAGAATAACACCCACTCCGTCGGGAAGCACAAGACCTGCTCCGTTTATAATATCGAGAAGCTTTTTGTCTTTTTCGGCCATATAGGCAATCTCGGCGTTGGGAGTGACGACCATGCATTTTCTGCCATCTTCCGCCGCCTTGAAAGCTATATTCAGAGCCTCGTCCATATTGACATTGTCAAAATTGACGGACATTATTTTCTGTTTCATAAACAACCTCAAATTTTTATTTTAACCCTTATATTATACACTATATCGGCCTTTAACACAAGCTTTTTATTTGTCATTCATCTTCTCAAACTTTGCTATTCTTATGAGAGCGTCTACGGTGAGAAACAGCCCTGTCGGCAAAATATAGAACGAGGACAGACCGGCAGCTATGAGCAGGGCTTCAAATACTCCGAGAAGCACCGACGATGCGTTAAATAAGATGTGCACAGCCATGCTCGATGCCAGCGAAGAAAGGCACATGCGGGTGTATCCCAAAATAATACCCATAAATGCGGCGTACAGAAACCATATGAGACCTGAATGCATGAGTCCGAAAATCACCGCCTGAAAGAACACTGCCATTAGAGGCGGCAGAAGAGACATTGATCTTTTGAGTATAATGCCCCTGAACAGTATTTCCTCGACTATGGGCGCCAAAATTGCCACCGCCGCAATATATACAAATATATTAGAGGCGTTTTCCAACGAAGCCGAGGCGTCCGCATAGTACTGCGAATGTTCTGCGCCGAAATCTACCGAACTTATTACATAGGCTATCCAGAAATTTGCCCCTATGCCCAGCTCGGCCAGAGACGGGAGAATTTTTGCAGGCAGCTTTTTGCCCCAGTATATATATGTACCGAATCTTTCTTTTCTGAAAAGAGATATTATGTATAAAACCAGAAGAGTTACTACCGAAGAAACCACCAGAAGCTCGGCGGCATATTTCGAGGTAAACGCCACGGTATACTCTGCAAATCCAAGTGCCGGATCTACCTGGACAGCTTTGAGAAAATTCATATATGAAACGGCGAAAAACACCGAAGCCTGTATTCCGAAAAACAGAGCGCAGTATATAAATACCGAAATAAAGCTTAAAAATTTTTTCAATCTTATCACCCCGATATATTATATAATATTTTTTGATTTTTTTCAACAAATATGTTATTATAAAGAAAAAACGGAGAAGCCTATGACTAAAAAGAATATACTTGAAATTATCGAAAGATTGAAACAGCACTACGAAGCAAACTGTCAGCTTACACATGTAAAAGATTATGAGCTGCTCTTTGCCGTAAGGCTTTCGGCCCAGTGTACCGACGCAAGGGTCAATATGATAACCCCTATCCTTTTTGACAGATATAAGACTCTTGAAGAGTTTGCAGCGGCTGATGTGGACGAAATACGAGCCATAGTAAAGCCCTGCGGCTTTTACAGCGTAAAGGGCGCCGACATCAAGAATGCCGCCATAATGCTGTTGGAAAAGTTCGGCGGAAAGGTGCCAGACAATATGGAAGATCTGCTCTCCCTCCCGGGTGTAGGCCGAAAGACGGCCAATTTGATTTTGGGTGATATATACGGCCAGCCTGCCATAGTGGCCGATACTCACTGCATAAGAATATCCAACAAGCTGGGGCTTGCCGATTCCAAAGATCCTCACAAAGTTGAGATTCAGCTCAAGAAAATAATTCCTCCGAAGGAACAGAATGATTTCTGTCATCGTCTCGTACATTTCGGCAGAGATATATGTACGGCGAGGTCGCCCAAATGCACCGAATGCTTTTTGAAAGACCTTTGCAAAACAGGAAAGAAAATATAACCCTCCCCTTGGGTGGTAATAATTATGATTTTCAAAAAATACACCCCCCTCATATGGGGGTGTATTATTGCGCTCTAAATATTCCTTTATATACTGGATTTTAAGCCTCATTAAATTAACCGCCCTTCCGGGGGTGTTGGATTATACGGTGCAGCCAAAATATATCACTCCCCCGTGGGTGAGGGTGAACCTTATAAAAAACGGAATAAAAAAGCTCCCTCATTTGAGGGAGCTTTTCATATATTACGCGTGATATTAGTACATCATATCGCCGCCCATTGCGGGAGCGGGAGCAGGTGTGGGCTCTTTCTTCTCTGCGATGATACTCTCTGTTGTAAGCACCATAGCTGCCACAGAAGCGGCATTCTGAAGAGCGGAGCGTGTAACCTTTGTGGGGTCTACTATGCCGGCCTTGATCATGTCGACATATACCTCGTTGTAAGCGTCAAAGCCGTAGCCGACGCGCTTTGCGTTCTTGATCTTCTCGAGGACGATGGAGCCGTCGATGCCTGCGTTTGCGGCAATCTGCTTTACGGGCTCCTCAAGAGCCTTCATGACGATCTTTACGCCTGTCTTTTCGTCGCCGTCAACCTTGGAAACCAGCTTGGAAACTGCATTTATTGCGTTTACATAGGCTGTTCCGCCGCCTGCAACGATGCCTTCCTCAACAGCTGCCTTTGTGGCGTTGAGAGCGTCCTCAATACGGAGCTTCTTCTCCTTCATCTCGGTCTCTGTTGCAGCGCCGACCTTGATGATAGCTACGCCGCCGGAAAGCTTTGCCATACGCTCCTGGAGCTTTTCTTTGTCAAACTCAGATGTGGAAACTTCCATCTCGGACTTGATGAGATTGATTCTCTCCTGGATATCCTCTTTGGCGCCTGCGCCGCCGACGATAATTGTATTCTCCTTGGAGATTTTTACCTGAGCTGCACGGCCGAGCATCTCGATTGTTGTATCTTTGAGCTCATAGCCAAGCTCTTCTGTGATGACAACGCCGTCTGTAAGAGCTGCGATATCCTTGAGCATCTCCTTGCGGCGCTCACCGAAGCCGGGAGCCTTGACGGCTACGCAGACAAATGTGCCGCGGAGCTTGTTTACGATAAATGTGGAGAGAGCCTCGCCCTCAACATCGTCAGCGATGATGAAGAGCTTCTTGCCTGCCTGCATAACAGACTCAACGAGGGGCAGAATCTCCTGAATGTTGCTTATCTTCTTGTCTGTGATGAGGATAAAGGGATCGTCGATGACGGCCTCCATCTTATCTGTATCTGTAACCATGTAGGGAGTGATATAGCCGCGGTCGAACTGCATGCCCTCGACTACCTCGGAATATGTCTCAGCTGTCTTGGACTCCTCAACAGTGATAACTCCGTTGGATGTGACCTTCTCCATAGCCTCTGCAATGAGAGTACCGATTCCTTCGTCACCGGAGGAAACGCCTGCAACACGGGCGATGTCCTGAGTGCCGTTGACCTTCTGAGAGTTGTTCTTGATCTCGTTTACAGCTGTGTCAACTGCCTTTGCGATACCCTTTCTGAGAACAACGGGATTTGCGCCTGCGGCGAGATTCTTGAGGCCTTCACGAATGAGAGCCTGAGCGAGAAGAGTAGCTGTTGTTGTGCCGTCGCCTGCAACATCATTTGTCTTCGTTGCAACTTCACGGACGAGCTGTGCGCCCTGATTCTCAAATATATCGTCGAGAATGATCTCGCGTGCGATTGTTACGCCGTCGTTTGTGATGAGAGGAGAGCCGTATTTCTTATCGATGACAACATTTCTGCCCTTGGGGCCCAGTGTCACCTTTACTGTATCTGCAAGCTGGTTTACACCGCGCTCAAGAGCACGGCGAGCCTCTTCGCCGAAAATAATTTCCTTAACCATAATTCAAAACCTCCGATCAGTCTTCCAAAATTGCGAGAATATCGCTCTGCTGAACTATTATAAGGTCTTCCCTGTCGACCTTAACATCAACGCCGGCAAATTTCTTTGTGATGATCTTATCGCCGACTTTGACATTGAGTTTGACATCGGGACCTATGGATATGATCTCTGCAGCCTGGGGCTTCTCTTTGGCAGAGCCTGTGAGAATGAGGCCGCTCTTTGTCGTTTCTTCGATTTCGGTCATTTTTACGACCAATCTGTCCTGAAGCGGAACGAGTTTCATACAAAACACTCCTTTATGTAATATATTTGTTTTTTCGAACATTATTATAATACAACAGATCGGTGTCGTTTGCAAGATAAAATTGTAAATTTTTTTATTTTGACTGTTCAACGCCTGATTTTTGCGGCACAACAAAGGAAATTTTTTGTCTATCGACGGAAAATTCTGCTCTATTGCCCCCAAAAACCTCTCCATCAAGGTTAATGCTGATATTCTTTTTGGAATTATTTATAATTCTTATATTTTTACCTCTGTAATGTTCTATGTACTGGGGAAAATCCTTATATTTTCCTGTCTTGTAACAGCCTATGACTTTGGCTATTACAAATCGGCTGAGCTTTCTTATCACCAGTACATCAGCCATTCCGTCTGTCGGGTCGGCATCGGGCACAGGACAAAAGCCGCCGCCGTAATATCTGCCGTTTGAAATAAGGGCTATTATGTAATTCCCCCTCACTGACTTGCCGTCTATCGTTATTTCCATATCTCTTCCGAAGGGCTTGAGCATATTCTCAAATATCGATATGATATAGGGCAGCTCTCCGTTTATTTTGAAAATACGCTTGTATTTCTTCATATCTTTGGCCACATCGGCGTCAAGACCGACGCTTGCTATGTTGAGAGCTACGCCGTGTTCCGATTTAAGGATATCCACTTTCACGGTTTTTCCGTTTATGAGGTTTTCAAGACTGTTAAAAAGATCGTGATTTTTAAATATCTTGATAAAATCATTTCCCGTACCGCAGGGATAATGGGTTACGGCGGCATTTTCAAAGCTATACGCACCCTCAGCCACCTCGTTCAATGTTCCGTCTCCGCCGCAGGCATAGAACACAAGTCGTCTGTCAGGATATTTAAGGCACAATTCCTTTACGATGGCGACGGCGTGTTTCGGGTATTCGGTAATGTGGATTTCATAGTCTATATCGAGGGTTTTTGATATGTTTTTAATAAGTCCGGCGTTGTTCAAAGTCTGGTCGGCTTTTCCCGCTGCCGGATTTAAAATGAATATGTGTAAAGTTTTATCTTTGTTTACTGCCGGCAAAAGGCATTCGTCTCTGTTCAATTTCTTTCTCCTTCGGGTCTGTTTGAATCTTTACAGCTATTTTATCACCTGAATGTCGAAAAATCAAGAAATAAAGCAAAAGCCCCGCTTTGCGGAGCTTTTTAAATCCTCAATATTCATATTCCAGAGAGGCTTCGGAGGAGCTGACATCTAAAATAACTCTGTCGTTTTCGGAAAACACATATCTTGCATCGCATCGGATATTTTCCTTTATCATTCTGCTCATCTGTCCGTCTTTTGGAGCCGACAGTGAGTGCAGACCGCCGTCCTTAAACCTTACCGAAAGGCGCAGTTTTCCCTGTCTTATCTCTATTTCTCCTTTTTCTATTTTTACCGCTTTGGCGCCGAGGTATGTGGCCAGCCTGTACTGCCTGCCCCCTGTCTGAACTATGCCTATCAGTCCTGTAAAAGAAATCGGGCCTAAAGGAATATCGGCTACCGACAGCATGACCGACCCGTTTTCACAGAGACATTGAGTCCATGCGTATCTTTTGGGAAAAGAATACCCTCTGTCGCCTTCAATATATCCAACACCGTCTTCAAACACATATTCCTTGCCGCAGACCGTGATTTTGCCGTTGACGCTGTGTCTCATACTGAATACACTGTGTCTGCACTCCATAAAGGGCACATATTTAAACGGCCCCATTATGTCGCCGCTTATCTTTGAAGGCTCGCCGAAATACAGCTGTCCTTTTGCGCTGAAGCCATCTTCGTCCACATTCAGCTCTATTCCCTTTTCGTCAAGGCGGTTGTGTTGCCAGGATACAGAAGACCTTGTTTTGTCTGCACAAAAGTTTTTGTCTTTAATAGGTACAGTGTACGACCCGGCGCTGCATATAAACTGCAAAGAGTATGTCTTTTCACCGTTATATATATGAAAAGCGGGGATAAACGCTATACTGCACCCTTTTGACTGGCACTTGAAATACCATCCGCAAAAATAGTTATTCACGGGCTATTCCCTCCGTGGCAGGGCCTGAGATGAGCTTACCGAAGCGATCAAAGCGTGAGCCGTGGCATGGGCAATCCCAGCTCAGCTCGTCGGCGTTCCATTCAAGCTGACAGCCGAGATGGGGGCATTTTACATCTACGGTATATATCTTTCCGTCTTTGTCTTTATATATTCCTATTTTTTCGCCGTCTGAAACTATAATTCCGCCCTGTCCCTCCGGTATGTCATCTATCTTTTTCTCGGCACCGCCCAAAACAGCTTTGGCAATGCCTTTTACAGCGTGTCCCCCGTCTTTTATGCTCTCTGACACAGTTTCGGCAGACATTCTCAAAGGGTCAAAAACCTCTGCATACGTGTTTTCCCTTCCGCATATCAAAACGCGAATCAGCAAAGCCGACACCATTGAAGATGTCATTCCCCATTTCTGAAAGCCTGTCGCCACATACCAGTCAGGTCGCGAAGCACAGTACTTTCCTATATAGGGCACGCTGTCTCCTGTCATACAGTCCTGCGCAGACCAATGTGCCACTTCACGGCTTGACGGAAACCACTCCTGCGCCTTTTTTCTTAGCTTTTCATACCTGTCACCCTCGGCGTTTTCTCCCGTTCTGTGCCCTTCTCCGCCGAAAAGAATCAGATTTTTATAACTTCTGACCGAATAGCTGTGTTCCTCCGCCCCTATGAACATACCGTCCACTGTTCCTGCGTTTTCCAAAGCCAAAATGTATGATCTCTCCTGGTGCATTTTTGCAAAATACATACCGGGGAAATTTATAAAAGGAAAATGACAGGCAAATACCGCCTGCTTTGCCTTTACTCTGCCTCTGTCGGTAATGAGAATGTCGCCTTCTGCCGAGGTAACACGGGTATTTTCATATATTGTGAGATCTTTGGATATATGATCTATAAATTTGACGGGATTGAACTGTCCCTGCCCTTCAAATTTAACTCCGCAGGTGCCGAAAGGCGCGGGCAACTCGGGTACAAACGAGGCGGGCAGCCCCAGCTTTTGTGCGCAGACTGCCTCCTCTGCCAGCTGATCGGGGTCTTGTCCGTAGAGAAAGGCGTTCTTTTCCTCAAAGTCACAGTCTATTCTCTCGTCGGCTATAAGTTTTTTATACTCCTCCACAGCATTTTGATTAGCAAAAGCGTATTGCTTTGCCGCCTTTTCTCCCATAGTATCGATAAGTCTTTTATATATCATTCGGTGCTGGGAAGTTATTTTGCCCGTGGTGTTTCGGGTCTGCCCGCCACATATTCTGTCGGCCTCCAAAATCACCGCATGTCTGCCTGCTTTTTGAAGCATGTATGCCGTAAGCACTCCCGCCATTCCTGCTCCTATAACAGCGATATCGGTTTCTATATCTCCTCGTAGCGTATCACGGCCTTTTATAAAATGAGATTTTGACCATATGGATTCCATATACTGCCCCCTTTAAATATATATCTGCATTTTTTGCCTGAAAAACGCGAATATACATAGGACGCGGAAAAACGCCGTATAAAGACAAAAAATCTTTGTTTTATACAGTAAATCAATCATTATGCGCCGATGCATATTATTCCTCAAAGGCATAACTTGCAATCAGACATATTGAAATCCATCTTTGTTTTTGATATACTTTTTTCGGAGGTAAGACACATGGAACTTCGGGTATTAAATTATTTTTTAGCAATAGCGCGGGAAGAAAATTTTACAAAGGCTGCGCAGCAGCTTCATGTTACACAGCCTACTTTGTCGAGACAGATTGCCGATTTGGAGCAGGAACTCGGCGTAAAGCTCTTTGTCCGCAGCAACCATAATATTATTTTGACCGAGGACGGAATGATATTGAAGCGCCGAGCACAGGAAATTTTATCTTTGGCAGACAAAACAAAACGGGATTTTATGCAAAAAGATAAAACTCTCTCAGGCACGATTTCAATCGGAAGCGGTGAGTTTCGTTCGACGGAATATCTGGCCAAAATCATCGCTGAATTCCGCAAAAAATATCCCGATGTAAAATATGAGATATACAGCGGAAACGCAAATAACATTCGGGACTACATTGAGCGGGGATTTCTCGACATAGGACTTATGTCGGAGCCTATCGATATGCGCAAATACAATTTCGTCAATATGCCTGTCAAGGAACAATGGGGCGTATTTGTATCAGAAGACTCTCCCCTTTTTGAAAAAGAAAGTATACGGGCGGAAGATCTTGCCGGCATGTCGGTTGTAACAGCAACGGGAGATTTCAATCAAAGCCGAATCGGAAAATGGCTCGGCGAATACAAAGACAGCGTCGATATCTCGGCGACCGCCAATCTTCCCTATAACGAAGCCGTTTTGGCGGGAGAAAACATAGGCGTAATGCTCAGCATAAACCTGAACTGTATCTATCGAAATCTGCGCTTTATCCCGCTTCAGCCTGCTTTGGAGGTATCTACGGCTTTAGGGTGGAAAAAGGATCAGATATTCTCCCCAACCACCTCTGCTTTTATAGACTTTGCAATACAATACTTAAAAAGCATAACTAATGATAAATTATAAGTATTAGACATTTTCTGAAAAGCGACCTATAATAAAGGTGTTCCGATACGGAGCGCCTTTATTTTTTAATTTGTGAGAGGAGTTTGGAATGACAATACACGAGGCAAGCGAGAAATACAATATTCCCATTAAAATTTTGCAGGAATACGAAAGTATGGGACTTTGCGTAGAGGTAAAAAAGGTAATGGGCTCATGGCATTATGACGACAGCGATATTGAGCGTTTGAGCACCATCATGACACTTCACGATGTGGGATTTGACAATGACGAGATAGCAAAATATATGCGTCTGCTGATCAAAGGGGAGTCTGCCGAGCAAGAAAGACTTGAAATGCTCAACGACAAAAGATACGGAACCCTTGATGAAATTCATTTTAAGGAAAGACAGCTGGATCGTTTGGATTATCTCAGATTTGAAATTCAGAAAAAAAGTCAAAGGAGTTTTTAAAAATGAAAAAATCAGTGTCAATACTTATGTTTTTTATCCTGCTGTTTTGTTTTACGGCCTGCAGCAGCACCACAGACATTGAGGAATCGTCATCTGCTTTGCAAAGCAGCACGGAAAGTTCACTTTCTGACGAAGAAAACGGAAGTCAAAATGACTATTCCCAATCGTCCTTCTCGTCTTCCGAGTCTTCTGAAACAGGTTCAAAATCATTAGTCGTATATTTTTCGTGGTCGGGAAACACGCAGAATGTTGCCGAAGCAATTAAGGCAAATACCGATTCCGATATTTTCGAAATAATACCCGAAACGCCTTACAGCGACGACTATGACACCGTTTTAGAATTAGCGCAGGAGGAACAGAGCGAAAATGTGCGTCCTGCAATTTCGGGGAGCATCGACAATATCGGTGATTACGATGTTATCTTTGTGGGATTTCCGAATTGGTGGGGCGATATGCCGATGATTCTCTATACATTTTTTGACAGCTATGATTTATCGGGAAAAGTAATTGCTCCGTTCTGCACCAGCGGAGGCAGCGGACTTTCAAATACAGTGAATGAAATAAAAGAACTGGAGCCCGATGCGACGGTAACAGACGGACTCCATATAGGCAGTTCTTCCGCTTCCGATC
>ERZ779866.844-NODE-844-length-33382-cov-5.520629_pt1 | contig 33382 bp, 31 predicted proteins | sample MGYA00511248_ERZ779866 | MGnify/ENA primary metagenome ERZ779866 (study PRJEB29588, sample SAMEA2155758) | human gut metagenome | biome: human gut; feature: human-associated habitat; material: faeces | place: Denmark | collected 2008/2010 ... | reverse complement strand
AGGAGAAAACTTAGAGGAAAGATTATGTGTTAGACCTACTTCTGAAACAATATTTTCAACCATGTATTCAAAATGGTTAAGCTCATGGAGAGATTTACCATATTTATATAATCAATGGTGTAATGTATTAAGATGGGAAAAAGAAACAAGACCATTCTTGCGCTCAAGAGAATTTTTATGGCAAGAAGGTCATACAATTCATGAAACAGAAGAAGAAGCTAAAAAATTCACTTTAGATATGCTAGATGTATATGCAGATGTTATTGAAAATTTATTAGCAATACCAGTATTAAAAGGACAAAAGACTAAAAAAGAACAATTTGCAGGAGCAGAAGCAACATATACTGTAGAAACACTAATGCATGATGGTAGAGCATTACAAGGTGGAACATCACATTACTTTGGTCAAAACTTTGCTAAACCATTCGAAGTAAAATTCCAAAACAGAGAAGGAAAAGAAGAATATGCATACCAAACATCTTGGGGAATAAGTACAAGGTTAATTGGCGCAATAATTATGGCACATGGAGATAACAGAGGATTAAAATTGCCACCAAAGGTTGCTCCAATCCAAGTGGTTGTAGTTCCAGTAGCTCAACAAAAAGAAGGAGTTGTAGAAAAAGCAACAGAACTTACTAATAGCTTAAAAAACGAATTTAGAACAGAAATAGATATAAGAGATAATTATACACCTGGTTATAAATTTAATTATTGGGAAATGAAAGGAGTACCAATAAGATTAGAAATAGGACCACGTGATATAGAAAATAACCAATGTGTTTTAGTTAGACGTGACACATTAGAAAAAGAAATTGTAAGCTTAGATAATGTAAACGCAAGAATTGCAGAATTATTAGAAGAAATACAAAAAAATATGTTTAATATGGCAAAAGAAAATACAGAAAATAAAACAGGAAGAGAATTAGTTGTGTTCAGAGATTCTTTTGCAAGTAGCTTCGTTCCATTATTAGTTGAAGGATATGATAAAATAACATTGATAGATACTAGATATATTTCACCCAAAATATTAAGTCAATATATAGAATTTAATGATCAAGATATTTTATTTTTGTACAGTACATCAATTATAAATAATAGTTATACATTAAAATAAATGGCAATTATGATCAACATATAATCCAGATAGAAAATGAGTACATGATATTAGTGCAACTGATGAAGAAGCAGATGTAGGAATATACAAAATGAAAAATGAGGTAAAGAAAATGCCTAATAAACAATAACGCCTAAAGAGCACAAGAATGAAGTGGACTCTCCTTATTAAATTTTAGAGTCTAATAATTGGGGTTCACTTCATTTCTTACGGCGTGTTTTCTACATAATAAAACAAAAGAGCGGTGAAAACCGCTCTTTTTAGATTTTAATGATTTAATTAAATTAGTCCTCGTCTGGTGTTTCCGGCATATCCCAGTTGTGCCAAACGTTCTGAACGTCGTCGTTGTCCTCAAGCATGTCGAGGAGCTTCTGCATTTTAACCTGTACATCAGGGTCGTCAATCTTTGTGTAGGTGGATGGAACCATCTCAACTTCTGTTGATGCAAAGGTATAGCCCTTAGCTGTCAGGTCGTCACGAACTGCGCCCATGTCAGAAGGCTCTGTGTAAACTGTATAGATATCCTCGTCTGCTTCAAAATCAGCAGCGCCTGCTTCCAAAGCGTCCTCCATAAGTTTATCCTCTTCAACCTCGTTGTCCTCTTTGTCGAGAACCAAAACGCCCTTCTGCTCAAACATAAAGCTAACGCATCCAGGTGTACCCATGTTGCCGCCGAACTTATCGAAATAGTGTCTTACATCGCCGGCAGTTCTGTTTCTGTTGTCTGTGAGAGCCTCAACAATAACAGCGATACCGCTTGGGCCGTAGCCTTCGTATGTTACAGCCTCGTAGTTTGCGCCGCCTGCTTCGCCTGCGGCTTTCTTGATAATTCTTTCGATATTTTCGTTAGGCACGTTGTTTGCCTTTGCCTTTGCGATGCAGTCACGAAGCTTTGAGTTAGCGGCTGGATCTGCGCTTCCGCCGTCACGAACTGCAACGATAAGCTCTCTGCCTATCTTTGTAAAAATCTTTGCTCTTGCAGCGTCGTTTTTACCCTTTTTCTGCTTAATAGTACTCCATTTATTATGTCCGGACATTTATTACCATTCCCTTGTAAATAAAATTGTATTAAAAATTGCAATCTATTATACCATGAAATCAAGGTTAATGCAAATGTTTTTTAATGTCGGTTTGTGTTAAACAGGGAAATATAAAGAAGATTTACAAATAAAGGTTACAATTTTGTAACTTTTCTATTGTCAAAATAATATAGGGGTGATATAATTGTCTGTGGAAAAGCTGAAAACGAAGGGAATATCAGCTTACCACAGAAATTATCATAGAGTAAGAAAGGAAAAATTATTATGGCAAGGTCAATGACCGGCTTCGGAAGATGTGAAGCCACCATAAACGGACGTGACATTGTGGTTGAAATTAAAAGTGTCAACCATAAGTTTTTTGAATTTTTTTGCAGAACCTCAAGAGGATATTCATTCCTTGAGGAAAGACTTAAATCAGAGATAAACAGTAAGGTAAGCAGAGGAAAGCTGGATGTTTTTGTTTCGGTTTCCGTACCTGAGGATACACAGGCAAATGTTACCGTTAATCATAACTTGGCGGCAGGATATGTAAGCGCTCTTAAAGAGCTTGCACAGACATATGATTTGACATATGATATAACCGCTTCCATGCTTTCAAGATATCCGGATATTTTGACGGTTCATAAAACACCTGAGGACGAGGACGAAGTTTGGGCGGCAGTAAAGCCTGCTTTGGACGAGGCTCTCAACAGATACATAGAGATGAAAAAGTCAGAGGGTGAAAGACTTAAAGCTGACGTTTTGGGCAGAGCCGAGCATATTCTGGAAATCGTATCAAAAATAGAAGAGCGTTCTCCTCAGACCGTAAAAGAGTACGAAGTAAGACTTAAAGAAAAGATAAAGGATTTCCTCCAGGGAGCTACAGTAGACGAGCAGAGACTTTTGACAGAGGTTGCAATATTCTCCGATAAGGTTGCCGTGGCAGAGGAAACCGTAAGACTTAGAAGCCATTTTGAAGAGCTTAAAAATGCTTTGAACACAGACGGCGCAGTGGGCAGACGACTTGACTTTATAATTCAGGAAATGAACAGAGAGGCAAACACAATAGGCTCTAAGGTGTCCGATGCAGAGCTTGCCCACAGAGTTGTAGATATAAAGGTTGAAATAGAGAAGATAAGAGAGCAGATTCAGAATCTTGAATAAGAGGGAAAATAATGAAACTTATAAATATAGGATTTGGCAATACAGTGTCATCCGCAAGGATTGTTGCGGTGGTTTCTCCTGACTCTGCGCCTATAAAAAGAATTGTACAGGACGCAAAAGCCAAGGGAACACTGATAGATGCGACCTACGGCAGAAGATGTAAAGCTGTTATTATAACCGACAGCGACCACATCATACTGTCAGCCATTTCCCCTGAAACTATTGGAAACAGAAATGAAGAAGGAGCTGAGCAGATTGACTAACAATACTGTAAACAAGGGAGTTTTGATTGTATTTACCGGAGCGTCAGGAGTCGGCAAGGGAACTGTAATGAAAAAAATTCTTGCAGCAGACCCAAATAACTGGCTTTCGGTTTCTATGACCACCAGAGCTCCGAGAGCCGGTGAAGTTGCCGGAGTTGACTACAACTATATTTCTGTTGAGGAGTTTAAAAGCATGATGGCAGAGGACGCTTTTTTGGAGTCCGCATGCTACTGCAAAAACTATTACGGAAGTCCAAAAGCTCCGGTTGAAGAAAATCTCAAAAACGGCAAGAATGTTTTTCTTGAGATTGAGGTTCAGGGATTTGAGCAGGTAAGAGAGCTTTATCCGGATTGTCTGAGCATTTTCCTGCTTCCTCCGTCAATAGAGGTTTTGGAGCAAAGACTCAGAGGAAGAGGCACAGAGAAAGAAGAAGTAATTCAGGACAGACTCAATACCGCTTTAAGAGAGATTTCAAGATCAAATGAGTATAAATACAATGTTGTAAATGACGACATAGACAGAGCAGTTGAGGAAATACTCAATATTGTAAAAAATGAACGTGCAAAGTGATATTTTAACATGAATTTCACAGCCACAACACAGAATAAGATTATAATGTAATTTAAAGAATAAAAAGGAGAATAAGTATGCATAAGGTTTCAGTAGATGATATGTTCAGCGGAAAGAAGAGCAGATACGCATTGGTAATAGGTGTTGCAAAGAGAGCACGTGAGATTGCAACATATTTTAATGAAAATGAGATTGTAACAAAAGATAAGCCGGTGCTTTTGGCTATTGAGGACTTCAAACAGCACAGATACAATATTTTAGAGCCTGACACAGATGAGGAATAATAGAGAAGAGGATTACTGTCTTGTAGCGGCTGTTGCCGTTGAAAAGACAGTTTACCACTTTGATAAACTTTTTGATTACAGAGTGCCGAAAAAGCTTGAAAAGTCCATAGAAAAGGGCAGACGTGTCTATGTTCCCTTTGGAAAGGGAAACGGACTGCGTCAGGCGATGGTTTTTTCGGTGGATAAAGCGAAAGCTTCCGATGTGGAAAACTTAAAGGAAATAAGAAGGGTTTTAGATAAGACAGCGGTTTTAACCGATGAAATGCTGGAACTTGCCCTTTTTATAAAGGACAGATGCTTCTGTACAATTTTTGAAGGTGTAAAGGCAATGCTTCCGGCGGGGCTTATGTTCAAAATGAAGCTGTACTATAAGCTTTCGGAAAAAGGCGAAAAGCTTGTAAAATCTGAAAGTCTTGAGGATTTTTCACAGGAAGAAAAAAATATACTCCTTGCAATTTTTAAAAGCAAGGGACTTGAAAAGGAAAAAGTTGCCGATACTTTCGGAAAGGATGCCGAAGAGGTTTTTGAAAAGCTTTGCCGTGAGGGATTTGTTCTTGAAACAGAAAAAGCCAAAAGGAAAACCGCCGACGCCACCGTAAAGTGTATGGCGCTTACCGATGACGCATTTGATTATGAGGACTCCCTTACCGAAAAACAGGAAGCGGTGTTTGAAATATTATCAATGTGCAAGGGCGCATCGGTAAAGGAAATTTGCTATTATACAGGGGTTACAACTGCGGTAGCCGACGCCCTTGTGAAAAAGGGCATAGCCTATTATTACGAGGAAGAGGTTTTCAGAACACCTAAAAAAGTGTCTGTAAACACCGGGTTGCCGGAAAAGAAAATTACCCTGTCAGAGGAACAAAACAGAGTTTTTGAAAATATATACGGAAGATTTAAAGAGGATAAACCGTCGGTAACACTTCTTTTCGGAGTTACCGGTTCGGGAAAAACTTCGGTATATATTAAGCTTATAGACAGCGTCCTGAAAGACGGAAAAACCGTAATCTTTATGGTTCCGGAAATTTCATTGACGCCTCAGTTTACCGAAAAGTTTGAAAAGCTTTTCGGCAGCGACGTGGCTGTTTTCCACAGCCGTTTGTCATTAGGGGAAAGACTTGACGAGTATAAAAGAGTGCTGAGAGGCGATGCAAAAATAGTTGTAGGCACAAGGTCTGCGGTTTTTGCTCCCCTTAGAAATATAGGTCTTATCATTATGGATGAGGAACATGAGCACACCTATAAATCCGAAAGTACCCCAAGATACAACGCCTGTCAGGTTGCAAAATTTCGATGTACAAAGAACAACAGCCTGCTTCTGCTGGGTTCGGCAACGCCATCGGTTGAAAGCTATTATCATGCACTAAACGGCACTTACTCATTGGAGGTGCTGAAAGAGAGATACGGAACCTCGGTTTTGCCGGATGTTATGATTGAAGATATGAACCTTCAGACAGCAGAGGGGAATTTCGGAAACTTTTCTTCCGGACTTGCGCTGGAGATAGAAAAGAATCTTGAAAACGGAAAACAGTCCATACTGCTTTTAAACAGAAGAGGTCACAACACCTTTGTGGCATGTACAAGGTGCAAAGAGGTTGTAACCTGTCCCAACTGTTCAATATCATTGACCTTTCACAGCGCCAACAACAGGCTTATGTGTCATTACTGCGGGTACTCAATACCCTATACCAACACATGCCCATCCTGTCATCAGGATGGTTTGAGGTTTTCCGGAGCTGGAACTCAGCGTGTTGAACAGGAGCTGGCGGAGCTTTTTCCGTCGGCGAGAATTTTAAGACTTGATACAGATTCCACCATGGGAAAGTATTCCCACGAAAGAAAGCTTTCAGCTTTTGCCGCAGGGGACTATGACATACTGGTGGGTACTCAGATGGTGGCTAAAGGTCTTGATTTTCCGAAAGTCACATTGGTGGGAGTAATAAATGCGGACACCATGCTTTATTCCGACGATTTCAGAAGCTATGAAAAGACATTTTCCCTGCTGACCCAGGTGGTGGGAAGAAGCGGAAGAGGAGAGGAAAAGGGCAGAGCGGTTATACAGACATTTACTCCCGATAACCCTATAATTTACCTTGCCGCAGAACAGAACTATGAGGCTTTTTATCAAAGCGAAATAGAGATACGCAGAGGTATGCTGTATCCGCCTTTTGCGGATATCTGTTATATAGGTTTTGTGGGTTTAAATCACGACGCAGTAAGGCGGAAAGCTATAGAGTTTTCCAAGTCTTTGGCGGAAACCGCAAGACTTCGCTACAGCCATATTCCCATGAGAGTTTTGGGGCCGTCGCCATCTTCGGTGACAAAGGTAAACAACAAGTACAGATACAATATAATTATAAAATGCAGGGACAACAGGGAAACCAGAAGTCTGATAACCCTGATGCTCTGCGAATTTGGAAGAACCAACAACAGGGGAAAAGGCGTGAGGATTTTTGCCGACATGAATCCCCTGTCAATATAGAATAAGAATAAGCAAATTGATTTTTGAAAGATTTTATTGGATTGGATGATGAAAAATGGCAATTAGAAATATAGTAAAAGAGGGCGACGAGGTACTGAGAAAAAAGTGCCGTCCCGTTGAAAAATTCGACCAGCACCTCTGGACTTTGCTTGACGATATGGCAGAAACCATGCACCAAGCAGGCGGCGTAGGCCTTGCAGCTCCTCAGGTAGGTATAATCAGAAGAGTTGTGGTAATTGACGTGGGCGACGGCGTTATCGAGCTTGTAAACCCAAAGATTATTATGAAAGCCGGCGAGCAGATTTCCGCAGAGGGTTGTCTTTCCTGCCCGGGTGAGTACGGAATTACAAGCCGCCCGATGTTTGTAACTGTTAAGGCTCAGGATAGATTCGGCAACGAGTTTACCAAAGAGGGCAAGGAACTTTTGGCAAAGGCATTTTGCCACGAGCTTGACCACCTTGACGGAATTATATTTAAGGATATAGTTCAAAGAATGTTAAGACCGGAAGAACTGGGCGACTGATTTACTGAAATTATAAAACAGTTTTGAAATGGAGATAATTTATGAAAGTAGTTTTTATGGGAACTCCGGACTTTGCCGTTCCATGCCTTGAAAGACTTGTAAGTGACGGTCATGATGTGGCGGCGGTATTTACTCAGCCGGACAAACCAAAGGGCAGAGGATATACATTGACGCCTCCTCCGGTAAAAGTGTGCGCCATGGAACACGGTATTGAGGTTTTCCAGCCGAAATCCATGAAAGACGGCGAAGCCCTTGAAATACTTAAAAAGATTGAACCTCAGCTCATTGTAGTTGTGGCTTTCGGAAAAATTCTTCCTAAAGAAATCCTCGATTTGCCGCCTTACGGCTGTATAAATGTACATGGTTCATTGCTCCCTAAATATAGAGGAGCTGCTCCAATACAGTGGTCGGTGTTAAACGGAGATAAAATAACCGGAATTACCACAATGTATATGGACGTGGGACTTGATACAGGCGATATGCTTTTGAAGTCTGAAACCGAAATCGGAGAAAACGAAACCTCCGGAGAGCTTTACGACAGAATGAAAGTTATGGGCGCAGACCTTCTTTCTGAAACAATAAAGAAACTTGAAGATGGAACTGTAACAAGAACAAAGCAAAAGGACGAGGAAAGCTCATACGCTTCCATGCTTGATAAATCCATGTGCCGTATAGACTGGAATCAAAGTGCTGATAAAGTCCATAATAAAGTGAGAGGTCTTTCACCATGGCCTGTAGCTGTGGCTGAGCTTAACGGAAAAAAAGTAAAAATCCACAAAACACTGCTTAACAGCGTAAGCGGTAAAAAAGGTGACTGCGGAGAAATAATCTCCCTTAACCCATTTGTGGTGGCTTGTTCCGACGGCGCTGTTGAAATTCTCGAGCTTCAGCTTGAGGGCAAAAAGAGAATGAACAGTAAAGATTTTCTCATGGGTCACAGACTTAATGTAGGTGACAGATTTTCATAAACAAAAGGAGAATAGAAAATGCCTTTTTTATATTTTGACTGGACATATCTTGTGTTTGTAGTACCATGCCTTATAATTTCAATTATATGCAGTGCCAATGTACAGACAACCTACGCTAAATATTCTCAGAGAATGAACTCAAGAGGAATGACTGGAGCGCAGGCGGCTGAATATGTTTTGAGAAGCAACGGCGTAACCGGTGTTAGAATTGAAATGGTTGAGGGAAAGCTTTCCGACCATTTTGACCCGAGAACAAATGTTATAAGACTTTCAAGGGATGTATATATGAATTCATCTATCGCTTCTGTAGGTGTTGCCGCCCACGAGGCAGGTCATGCTGTTCAGCATGCGGTGGGATATTTTCCAAATAAATTGAGAAGCGCAATCCTTCCAGCTGCAAATATCGGCTCATCCTTGGGCTGGATTTTGGTAATTGTTGGATTGATTTTGCCGGTTCAGTATTCCTTTGTAGTGACATTGGGAATAATTTTCTACAGTGCGGCTGTATTGTTTACAATAGTGACACTTCCTGTAGAGTTTAACGCATCTGCCAGAGCTTTGGCTTGTATCAAAAACACAAATCTCCTTTACGGCGAGGAATACAACGGAGCAAAAAGGGTTTTGCAGGCTGCTGCAATGACTTATGTTGCCTCAACACTCACATCTGTTCTCCAGCTTCTCAGACTTATTGTTATCGCCAATAACAGAAGGAGATAATGATGGCGCAGTGTGGTTCTATAAATCCCAGAACCTTGGCGTTTAATATACTTTATAAGGTGTCTGAGGATAAGGCTTATTCCAATATCGCCGTAAATACAATGCTGAAAGAAAGCGGACTTTCAGGACTTGACAGCGCCTTTGTTTCTGCAATAGTTTACGGTGTTTTGGAAAAACAGATTACAATAGATTATATAATCAGGCAGTATTCAAATCTGCCTATGAGAAAAATAGAGATAAAGACATTGATAATTCTCAGAATGGGAATTTATCAGATGCTTTTTATGGATAAGGTTCCCGACAGTGCGGCGGTCAACGAAAGCGTTAAAATCGCAAAAAAGAAAGGGCTTATGAAGTCCTGCGGTTTTATAAACGCAGTGCTGAGAAATTTTGTGAGGGCAGATAAAAAATACAGTCTGCCTCCTGAAAATGAAAGGGTAAAATATTTAAGCGTTAAGTATTCCTGTCCTGAGAGCCTTATAAGCCAATGGCTTGATGCTTACGGATACGACGTAACAGTTGATATGCTTAAATCCCTTGAGGGCAGACCGCCTGTGACTGTAAAAGTAAACACATTGAAAATTACTTTAGAGGAGCTTATAAAGATCTTTGAAGAAGAGGGCGTAAAAGCCGAAAGAAACTTAATTCCTCAGAGCCTCAATATTAAATTTTTAGGTTCAATAGAAAATTTAAAATCCTTTAAAGAGGGATATTTTCATGTGCAGGACGGCGCAGGCACACTGTGCGCTTTAACGGCAAATCCCAAAAGGGGCGATGTGGTTTACGATATCTGCTCTGCTCCCGGAGGAAAAGCTTTTTCAATGGCTGAGATTATGGAAAACAAGGGTGAGCTTTATTGCTTTGACCTTTACGAGCATAAGCTCAGGCTTATTGAAAAGGGCGCAAAACGATTGGGACTTAATATAATCAAAACAGCTGTGAGAAACGGCGCAAATCCTCAGAATAAAGAGGAAAAACCGGCAGATGTAATTTTATGCGACGTGCCATGCAGCGGTACGGGTATTTTGAGAAGAAAGCCGGAAATAAGATATAAAGATAACCAGTACGATGAAAATTTAACTGATATACAATATAAGATACTTTCAGAAAGCGCAAAGCTTTTAAAAGAGGGCGGAAAGCTGGTTTATTCAACCTGCACCCTCAATCCTTTGGAGAATACAAATGTGGTAAAAAGATTTTTAGAAGAAAACAAGAATTTTTCAGGAAAAGCCTTAGAGCTTCCAAAGGATATAAAAAGAACGATAAAGGAAGAGGAGTACGAGATAACTTTGTTCCCACAGACAAACGGAACAGACGGATTTTATATTGCTCTTTTGCAGAAGGGATAAAGACATGATACAAAGGGAAGAACTACCGGTCATAGATAAAGCATCAGAAAAGACACATGAAGGATTTGTGCCGGCTTTTGACAAAGAAGGCAGGATTGATATTAAATCCTTAAATGAACAGGAGATTTTAGACCTGCTTTTAAAGCTGGGACAGCCCAAGTTTAGAGCCAAACAAATTTTTGGCTGGATAAACAAAGGTGTGGAAAATTTTGAAGAAATGCGAAATATTCCCCGCAGCCTTATAGACGAACTGAATAAAAAGTGCTATATTTCTGTTGCAGCTATTGAAAAAAAACAAGTTTCATTATATGATGGTACAGTAAAATACCTGTTTAGATTGAATGACGGTGAATATGTAGAGTCCGTCCTTATGAAATATCATCACGGATATTCCCTTTGTATTTCCACCCAGGTGGGATGTAAAATGGGGTGTACCTTCTGCGCCACAGGCAGAAGCGGCTTTACCAGAAGCCTTACACCCTCTGAAATGATTTGTCAAATAGAAAAAGCAGAAAAGGATTGTCAGATACGAGTTTCAAATATTGTTCTTATGGGAATGGGAGAACCTCTCGATAACTTTTATAATGTGGTGAGGTTTATTCAGCTTGTAACATCTGACGACGGACTTAATATAGGTGTCAGACATATATCTTTGTCAACCTGCGGACTTGTTCCGAGAATTTACGACCTTGCAGAATATAACTTTGGTCTTACATTGTCGGTGTCGCTCCATGCGCCGAACAATACTATAAGAAGTGCAACAATGCCGGTTAATAAAAAATATCCGGTTGAAGAATTACTTCAAGCATGCAGATATTATGCAGAAAAGACCAAAAGAAGAATCTCCTTTGAATACGCCATGATAAGCAAGGTCAACGACATGGACGAATGTGCCCATGAGCTGGGCAGAAAACTCAAAGGCATGCTTTGTCATGTAAACCTTATACCTGTAAATAACGTTGTAGAAACGGATTATAGAAAGAGCAACAAGGACAGACTGGAGTCATTTGTAAAAATTTTGGAAAAATACTCCGTGACTGCGACGGTTAGAAGAACTCTCGGCAGCGATATTGACGCTTCCTGCGGACAGCTGAGGGGAAAACATATAAGAAAAGGAGGCGTTTAGCTTGAATATATTCGGTAAAAGCGATATAGGTCTGGTGCGTCAGACAAATCAGGATTCTTTTTCCGTGGGAAAAATCAACGACGATATTGTTTGGGCGGTAGTCTGCGACGGAATGGGCGGAGCCAGCGGGGGAAATGTTGCAAGTTCCGAAGCGGTAAAAGCTATCATTGAGCGGATTAAAACACTTGATATACCGGAGAATATTATCAGCAACGAGGAATTATCCTCGTTTATGACGGACGCTGTAAAACATGCAAACACAACAGTCTTTGAGATGGCTCAAAACAATGTTGAGTTAAGCGGTATGGGTACAACCTGTGAATTTGTATTTGTAATAAATCATAGGGTACATGTTGCCCATGTAGGTGACAGCCGCACATATCTTATAAGAAACAATCGTATAATTCAAATTACGGAGGACCACTCTTTTGTACAGGAGATGGTCAGACAGGGTCAGATAACTCAGGAAGAAGCAGAAAAGCATCCCAACAAAAACATCATTACCAGAGCGGTGGGCGTAGGCGCTGATGTGGATGTGGATTATATAGAAACTGAATTTGAACAGGGGGATAAAATACTTACCTGTACAGACGGTTTAAGCAATATGGTGTCTGCCGCTGAGATGCTCTCTATTATAACTGAAAACGACGGAAAAACAGCCGTCGGAAAGCTTGTAGAGAGAGCAGTGTCAGAGGGCGGCTATGACAATATAACCGTAACCGCTATATACTAAAGGAGGAAACAACTTTGGATAAATACACAGGCAAAAGGCTTGACGGAAGATATGAAATCCGTGAGCTGATAGGTGTGGGTGGAATGGCATACGTTTACCGCTGCTATGACATCATTGACGACAGAGAGGTTTCAATAAAGATATTAAAGGATGAATATCTGCACAATGCGGATTTCAGCAGAAGATTCAAAAATGAATCAAAAGCGATAGCAATGCTTTCGCATCCAAATATTGTAAAGGTTTATGACGTTAGCTTCGGCGATGTTATCCAGTATATCGTAATGGAGTACATCGACGGCATAACCCTTAAAGAGTACATTTCCCAGCAGGGAGTTGTGGATTGGAAAACCACAATACATCTTGTATCACAGATTTTGAGTGCTTTGCAGCATGCCCACCAGCACGGAGTAATTCACCGTGATATAAAGCCTCAGAATATTATGCTTACAGAGGACGGAACAATTAAAGTTACCGACTTCGGAATTGCAAGATTATCTGACAACAACACACGTACAATGACTGACCAGGCAATAGGTTCAGTGCATTATATTGCACCGGAACAGGCAAGGGGAAGCGTCACAGACGGTCAGTCAGACATTTATTCAGTAGGCGTAATCCTTTATGAAATGCTTACCGGAAAACTTCCTTTCGATGCCGAAAACGCCGTGTCTGTAGCTATAATGCAGATGCAGTCAACTCCAAAAATGCCCAGGGAAATTAACCCAAATATCCCAAAAGGACTTGAGGAAATTACATTAAAGGCTATGCAGAAAAATACCGGTCTTCGTTATAAAAGCGCCGCAGAAATGCTCCAGGCTTTAAAGACCTTTGAGGAAAATCCTGACATAACCTTTGAATACAGATGTTTTGTGGATAACCAGCCCACAAGATATGTTGAAAAAATTCCAAAAACACAGCCACAGCGTCCTCAGCCTAATCCTACAAATGCAGAAGAGGGCTACGGCGATGATTTTGACAATATGGATTTCGATAACAGAGGTCCTGAGGTTCAGAAGCGCCCGGCAGCGGCTGTAAAATCAGAAAATAAACCGCAGCGCCAGCCTGTTTCGACAGCTACAGCGGTTAAGGAACCAAAAAAGAACACAGGTAAGTTTATTGCAGTGGGCGTGTCCATAGGCGTCGGTGTAGTGGCAGTTATAATATTACTTTTTGTTTTCCTTGGAAACATGGGCTCAAACAGCCAGCCGGAAGTTGAAGTTCCAAACTTTATCGGTCAGCAGCTTGTTGACGTTCAGAGCAATCCGGACTATTCCTTTAACTTCAAGATTGAAAAACGATACGATGAGGATAAAGAACTGGGAGAAATTCTTGACCAGAACCCGAAAGCCGGTTCAATGAAAGTTAAGGCAGACGCTACAATTACCCTTTATGTAAACGGAAGCGACACACCTATAACCGTTCCTTCAATAATCGGAGATACGGAAGATGTTGCAAAACAGAAGGTTATAGACGCTAACCTCTATCCTCAGGTTTATTATATCGAAGATGAAACCGGAGAGGCAGGAAAAGTAAAGAGCACATATCCGAATGTAGGAGAAGAAGTTGAAATAGGCTCTGTAGTCAATATCTATGTTGTAAGAGAATCTACAGAAAACGATATTGAAGTTCCTAATGTTATCGGAATGACTTTGGAAGATGCTAAGAAAGAGCTTGATAAGAGAGGCTTGAAATATTCTGTTTCAACAGATAAAAACAGCGATAAGCCTAAGGATGAAGTTATTGACCAGTCACCGCTTGCAGGAGGAATGGTAGAAAAGGATTATGTTGTTAATCTTACAGTAAGTGAGGGAATACCGCAGAGCAAGTCATATGTGTTCTATGTAGACCTTCCGGCATCAGAAACAAATCCTGTTGATATTAGAGTTGTAGTTGATGGAATTGTTGACACTACAAATTCAAGAAGCAACGTAATTCCTGCATACAACAGCACATTTACAATTGAGCTTGAAGGAACAGGCACATCGAGTGTTGTTGTAGAGATTGACGGCAAGAAGTACAGAGTTTACGAAGTAAATTTCGATGACCAGAGCGTAAGAAATACTGAGTCATACGATTATGTTCCTCAGCATACTGAACCTGTAACGGATGAACCTACAACGGAACCTCCCACAACAGAACCACCAACACAGGCAACAACAGAGCCAGGCGAGGAACATGGCGAAAACCGTGCAGTAAATAATCTGTAAGGCAGTAGTTTGTAAATTTTAATTTAATCAGGATTCCGGCTGTAATAGATTTTACAGCCGGATTTTAATAATGATTTAAGGAGAAAATATGGAGAATACCAGAAAAACAGGAGTGCTGATTTCAGTTTTAGGCGGATTTTATTATGTTGAATCAGAGGATGAAATATACGAATGTAAGGCAAGGGGAGTTTTCCGAAAGAAAAATAATTCCCCTCTTGTAGGTGATAAGGTAGAGTTTTCTCTGCAAAAGGATGGTTACTGCGCCATAGAAAACATTCTTCCCAGAAAAAACAGCCTTATAAGACCGCCTGTAGCCAATATAGATACATTGGTTATTGTGAGCTCGGCGGTTGACCCAAAGCCCAATACTTTTATTATTGATAAAATGACAGCGGCGGCTGTGAATAAGGGAATTGAGCCGGTTGTGGTTATCACAAAAACAGATTTGGCTGACTGCAAGGAAATTTTAAATATATACAGAAGCTCGGGTATCAAAACCATAGCCTTTTCAAAATTTGAGGGCGATGAGAAAAAGGAGATTTCAAACCTGTTTCCGGGAAAAATTGTTGCCTTTACAGGAAACAGCGGCGTTGGAAAATCCACATTGCTCAATACAATTTTTCCGGAGCTTGGACTGGAAACAGGTGATATAAGCAAAAAGCTGGGACGTGGAAGACATACTACACGTTCTTCAAGGCTTTATAAGGTAAACGGAGGCTATGCCGTTGATACACCGGGATTTTCAACCGTTGACCTGGAACGCTATGAGATTATAAAGAAAGACGAACTGCAATACTGTTTTCCTGAGTTTAAAGAGTATCTGGGAAGCTGTAAGTTTGTGTCCTGTGCCCATGTGTGCGAAAAGGGATGCAGTATTATTGAGGCGGTAAACGAGGGTAAAATTCAGAAATCCCGTCACGACAGCTATGTGGCTATGTACAACGAGGTTAAAGACATTAAGGAATGGGAGAGAAAATAACTTATGGAAAATATACATAAGAAAGACAGATGCATAATAGTCTGCGCTTCTCCCGACTGTGATGATTCTTATCTTGAAAAAGAAATAGATATAGAAAAAGATTTTATAATCTGCGCCGACGGTGGTATGAAGCATTTGAAAAACGCAGGCTTTACCCCTGACGTGTGGATAGGAGATTTTGACTCATGGCATGGCGAAGTAAAAAGCGATAAATCTCAAATTGTAAGGCTGAACCCGGAAAAGGACGACACGGACACAATTTCCTGTGTAAATAAAGCATTTGAGCTGGGTTTCAAGAAGATAATTTTGCTTTGCGCCCTGGGCGGAAGAATAGACCACACATTTGCAAACCTTTCTGTTTTGCTGTACGGCTTAGAGCGTGATTTGGATGTTTCAATAATCACGCCCACAGAGGAAATAAAGGCTTTAAAAGAGGGCGAATATCTTATTGAAAATCAAAAGGGAAAAACCTTTTCTGTTTTTGCCTTTTGCTGTGATACTGCGTATGTGTCCTATGAGGGGGCAAAATACCCGTTAAATCACTATAGGATGAAAGCCGCTTACCCTATAGGAATATCAAATATTTTTACAGAAAATAAAGCTATAATAAAAATCCACAGCGGAACAGTGCTTTATGTTAGAAATAAATATGAAATCTGAATGTAAAAAAGCGTGACATCATGGTGTGTCACGCTTTTACTTTTATCAGATAACAATAAGTCCGTTTGTAAAGTCCCTGCCGGATTTTCCCTTTTCTTTTAATGCAAGCTCTCTGATATCGGTGGCAAGGATATCCTTTTCTAAAACTCTTCTTGCCTCAGGTTCAAGGGTTTTAATGGAGTCCGAGGGTTTTACAATTATGGGCAGAGTGGCTGTATCCTTTGCCCTTGATAAAATTTTACGTCCTGTTTCATTAAATCCCAAAACACGGATGTAGGGAAGGGGTGTCTTTTGAATTTCCTTAGTTACTCCCAAAAGGAGATGAACCATAATTCTTCTGAGTCTTGCCATTGTGTAGCGTTTGGTTTTTACCTTTTCGATTATCTCCTGAACGCTTGAGCAGGTTCCAGCGGCGGCAAGTATTCTGTGTTCAAGTCCCTCAGAAACATCCGGAAGAGAAGCCAAAAAGCTTGGTGTGGTTATCTTTAAAATATATCTTATAACCGTATCAAACATATCAAAAAATACAGGGTTTTCCGCCATTTCCATTTCCGGTGTAAAACGTGAATAATCCTCGGTGTCTTTGTTTTCAAAAACCATACTGCGGATTTTCGAGGCTGAGGCGATATTTCCTAAAATTTCAGGACTGTCGTGTTCAGCTCCTTTTCTTTTAAAGGCTATTGGAATTATGTCTGTGTGTTCCAAAGCCTTGCAGTACTCCACCCCTAAAATATTGTTTGGTGCGGCTAAAATTTTTCCGGTTTCCTCGCCGTAAAGCTCGTTTATTGATGTGGTCAATGCTCTTGGATAGTAGTCGCCCTTTTTCATGTGAAGTCTTACCTGTTCCTGAACCTGAGGGTCGGAGGTTGCCCTTGCGGCTTTTATTATGGCTTCGGTGTCGCCGCACTCGCTTCCGAAACAAAGGTAATCAACACAGCCTAAAGCAGCTGCCGCCATAACTCCGTTTTCGGAAAATATCTGAGCATTTGATACAGCGTAAGGAACAGGAAGTTCAATTACCAGGTCGCTTCCGTTTTCAAGGGCGGTTTTAGCTCTTGAAAATTTTGAAAGGAGAGCTACGTCGCCACGCTGGGTAAAGCTTCCGCTCATTATGGAAATAACTGCGTCTGCGCAATGTTCTTTTATTGCTGTGTTCAGGTATTTGTGGCCGTTATGAAATGGGTTATATTCGCTGATTACTGCGGCTGTTTTCAAAATTCATTACCTCGATTCGATTTATTTCTTCAAATTTACCTGCTGAATATAAAAAGGTCTTGAAAAATTAAACTTATTGTATTACAATTATATTGTATTTTTATTATATATGAATTTTTTTATAAGTTCAACAGAGGAGGAGATTGCAGTGAAAATTCTTGTTATCAATGCAGGAAGTTCATCACTTAAATATCAGCTTATCGATATGGAAAACGAGCAGGTTATTGCTAAAGGTAACTGCGAAAGAATAGGCATGGACGGTTCTTTCATCGGACATAAAACCTTCGACGGCAGAAGCCGTACAGATACAGTTCCAATGCCAGACCACAGATCTGCTTTTATGCAGGTTAAAAAGGCTTTGACAGACCCTGAGGTTGGCGTAATCACAGATTTGCACGAGGTTTCCGCAGTAGGTCACAGAATAGTTCAGGGCGGTGCTTTGTTCAGCAAATCAGTTCTTGTTGATGAAAAGGTTATTAAGGGTATTGAAAGTCTTATTCCTTTGGCACCTCTCCACAATAAGGGTCATGTTCAGGCTATCAGAGCTTGCCGTGACGTTTTCGGACTTGACGTTCCTGAGGTTGTTGTTTTCGATACAGCTTTCCATTCAACAATGCCTCCAAAGGCATACATGTACGCTATCCCTTATGAGTATTATGAGAAGTATCAGGTTAGAAGATACGGCTTCCACGGTACATCCCATAGATATGTAAGCGGAGAGATGGCAAAAATTCTCGGCAGAGATATTAAAGAACTCAAGCTCATCACATGCCACATCGGCAACGGTTCTTCAATTACAGCTATTGACAAGGGCAAGGTTATAGATACATCAATGGGTCTTACACCTCTTGACGGATTTATGATGGGTTCACGTTCAGGTTCTCTTGACCCTTCTGTTGTAACTTTCATTGCAGAAAAAGAAAATCTTACTCCACAGGAAATGAACGAAATCCTCAATAAAAAGTCAGGTCTTTTGGGTATTTCAGGTGTTTCCAGCGATGACAGAGATGTTACATCTGCTGAAAAGAGCGGAAACAAGCATGCTCAGCTTGCTCATGAAATGCTCTATTATCAGATTGCAAAGACAATTGGCGGCTATTATGTAGCTCTCGGTGGCTGTGACGGTATCGTATTTACCGCAGGCCTCGGCGAGCATCAGTCTCCATTGAGAGCTGCTGTCTGCAATTATCTCAAATGCCTTGGCGTTTCTCTCGACGCTGCTGCAAATGACAGCGCAAAGAGCGGAGAGAACGTTTGCATCACAGATATAACATCAAAAATTCCTGTATATATCATTCCTACTAATGAGGAGCTTGTTATCGCAAGAGATACAAGAGATATTGTTGAGGGTTTGAAGAAATAATATAAACTACAATAAATAATATTTACATATCCCGTTTTATTTATCACGTGATAGATAAAACGGGGTATTTTTTTTGGCTTACCTGCGTAAAATGTCTTGAAAGGAGAGATACTTATGAATCAAACAACAAAAAATAGGGAAGCCCAAGTGACAAATAAATATAAGTCAGAGGACGCAGTCCAGAGAAAAGAAAACCTGCTTTCAAAACTCAAGAAGATTTTGGAGCGTTCAAAAAAGAAAATATTTAAGGACTGAAAATAAATGAGCGGCGAAAAAGCGGCCGTTTATGTAAGGCTTTCCGAAGAGGACAGAGATAAGGAAAAGAATTTTCAGGAGAGCAGAAGTATAATAAATCAAAAATCACTGCTTTTTACATATGCAGAAGAAAACGGATTTCAGGTTGTGGGAGTGTACAGCGATGAGGATTACGCAGGCTCCGACAGAAATCGCCCTATGTTTAAAAAGCTTATAAAAGACGCCTCTTTGGGAAAGTTCAGTGTTGTGCTTTGTAAAAGCCAATCGAGATTTACAAGGGAAATGGAGCTTGTGGAAAAATACATCCATGGGCTCTTTCCCCTGTGGGGCGTGAGATTTATCGGCGTTGTGGACAGAGCGGATACCCTTGTGCCGGGAAATAAAAAAGCCAGACAGATTAACGGACTTGTCAACGAGTGGTATTTGGAGGATTTGTCCGAAAGCATAAAAAGCGTTTTAAATGATTTGAGAAGCAAGGGAAAGCATATAGGAGCTTTTGCCCCTTACGGCTATAAAAAAGATAAGGATAATAAAGGTCATCTTGTGCCGGACGAGCCGGCGGCAAGGGTGGTGAGAAAAATTTTTTCTATGTATGTTGAGGGTACAAGTAAAATAAATATAGCCAGATATTTAAACGATAAAAATATTCCCACGCCTGCACTCTATAAAAGACAGCAAAACCTAAACTGGAAAAATTCAGAAGCCGAAAACGGTTTTTATTGGCGTTACTACACGGTGTCGTCAATTTTGGAAAATCAAGTTTACACAGGCGCAATGGTACAGGGAAAGAAAAAGAGTCTCAGCTATAAATCATCAAAAACCGTGAAAACAGACCCAAAGGACTGGTTTGTAGTGGAGAATACCCATGAGCCGCTTATCGACAAAGAAACATGGGTAAAGGCAGAGAGTATGAGAAAATCAAATGCAAAGCCTGCATACAAAACAAAAAATATGGATGTTTTTTCAGGAATAGTTTACTGCGGCTTCTGCGGAAAAAAGCTTAAAAAGTCGTATCACTGCCGTAACGGAATAAAAAAGGTTTACTACCGCTGTCCTATGAGATTGTTAGGGGAAAAGTATTGTCACGGAACAAGCATATTGTCGGAAAAACTTAAAAAAACAGCGGTCAAGGAATTTATTGATATTTGTAATAGCCTTTTAGGAAAAGAATATACAGAACAGCTGACAATCTCAGATAAAAGCTTTGAACTTGAGCAAAAGGAAACCCTTGAAAACAAACTTAAAAGTATAATTTTCAATGAAAAAAAGCTTAAAAATATTTTCGCAAAAGCCTATGTGGATAAATATACGTGTGTTATAAGCGATGAAGAGTATTTAGCAGTAACCGAAAAGCTGAAATCCGAAAAATCTGCTCTTGAGGAAGAAAAAAGCACCTTGAAAAATCAGATAAAAACACTTGATGAAAATATTGAAAAACAAAAGGCTGAGGGAGGTCAAAACTCCTTTTTAAAAAAGCTTGAAACAGACCAAGAACTTGCGGACGACATATGCCGGGAATTTATAGAAAAAATTACCCTGTTGGGACATGAAGAAAATTCAAGAAAGGCGATAATAGAAATTATCTGGAATATTTAGGTGGTATTTTTAAAGTACCGCCAGAGCAGAAAGCGAGAACTACCTATGATAACATTCTCAGATTCTGCGACGACTATGATGTAAGGGACGCAATACGCTTTTTGAGAGAACGTGAGATTGTCCATTATCAGCGTTTCGGAGAAAACCTGAGAATACTCACAGATAAGCTTGACGAGCGCAACTTCTATGCATTTAACCCGTCTTTCGATAAATGTCCGGTAAAGAAACCTAAATAAAAGAGGAAAAACTTAATGAAGAATCGTCCGTAAAATTCGGGCGGTTTTTCTTTTTGTTGGACTTCAATGTATAAATATACGAATTTTGACAAATATATATTGCAATTTACCGAAAAATTTGTTATTATATATAAGCGTACATTTTTATTGTTGCAAGTTAGCATGTGTTTTGCCTCAAAATGGGGCGAAATGAGATTTGGGAGGTTGAACATATGAAAATATGTCCACGCTGTAAAAGACTTCACTCGGATACATATACAGAATGTACAGAGTGCGGAAAGCCTCTTAGAGGTATAGAAAGCGAAAACGAAGAAACATATCTTATTACGGCAGAGGGATTTGAAAGAGAACATATAAGAGCGTCTTTACAGGATGCGGGAATTCCATGTGTTCCGAGATTTAGAAACGATATGTATTCCTCTGATGAGGTGACGGGAAAGGGTACATCTCTTGCAGAGATAAATGTTCCGTTTTCGGCTTTTACCAAGGCTTACGACACATGCGTTATGATAGGCGCTATTGACCCGGAAAAACCGCTTCCTTTCGATATGGACGAGGCGGAGAAAATGTGCCGGGAAATAGGGGAAAAGAATAAGGATAAGATTAAAGAGGAAATGAGTCCTTCAAAACGAACAACATATAAAGTTTTGGGCGCAGTCTTATTTTTGCTTTTAGTCGCAGTGGTTGTTTGGGGAACAGACTTCATCACCGCATGGATTAAGGGATTATTCGGAGGTTGAGTATTATGAAAATCGAAACAAAATGCATTCAGTCCGGCTGGCAGCCAAAAAACGGAGAACCAAGAGTTCTGCCGATTTACCAGAGCACAACTTTTAAATATGAAACCAGCGAGCAAATGGGACGTTTGTTTGACCTTGAGGAAAGCGGATATTTTTACACAAGACTTCAAAACCCTACCAATGATACGGTTGCCGCAAAGATTTGCGACCTTGAGGGCGGTGTAGCCGCAATGCTCACATCTTCAGGACAGGCGGCAAACTTTTATGCTGTAATGAATATCGCCGAAGCAGGCGACCACATTATCTGTTCTGCAACAGTTTACGGCGGAACCTATAACCTCTATGCCCACACAATAAGAAAGATGGGAATAGAAGCAACTTTTGTTGACCCTGACTGCACAGAGGAAGAATTGAACGCTGCATTTAAACCAAATACAAAGTGCGTTGTAGGTGAAACCATTGCAAACCCTGCACTTGTTGTTTTGGATATAGAAAAATTTGCAAAGGCTGCTCATGCTCACGGTGTTCCTCTTATTGTGGACAACACATTTGCAACACCAATAAATTGCAGACCTTTTGAGTGGGGCGCAGATATTGTAACCCATTCCACAACAAAATATATGGACGGCCACGCAACCTGCGTAGGTGGCGCTATTGTGGATTCAGGCAACTTTGACTGGGACGCTCATGCCGACAAATTCCCGGGACTTACAACTCCAGATGAAACATATCACGGCGTTGTATATACACAGAAATTCGGAAAGGGCGCATTTATCACAAAGGCTACAGCTCAGATGATGAGAGATTTGGGTTCAATCCAGTCTCCGATGAACGCTTTCCTTCTGAATTTGGGACTTGAAACACTTCACCTGAGAGTTCCAAGACATTGCAGCAATGCACTTGCAGTTGCAAAGTTCCTTGAGAACCACGAGAAGGTTGCATGGGTAAATTATCCTGACCTTGAAAGCAACAAGTACCATGAGCTTGCAAAGAAATATCTTCCTAACGGTTCCTGCGGCGTTGTAACCTTCGGCGTTAAGGGCGGCAGACAGGCGGCTTCCGAGATGATGGATAATTTGAAGCTGGGAGCTATCGTTACTCACGTTGCAGACGCAAGAACCTGCGTTCTTCATCCTGCAAGCCATACACACAGACAGATGAACGACCAGGAGCTTATCGAAGCAGGCGTACAGCCTGACCTTATCAGACTCAGCGTAGGTATTGAAAACGTTGACGATATTATCGAGGACTTGGCTCAGGCTCTTGAGAAGTGCTGATTTAAGATTTATATAAAAGATAAAACCAGAGGTAAGGGTTTATGAGTAAAATAATAATCATATATGGACATTACGGCTGCGGAAAGACAAACTTGTCCTTGAATTTGGCTATAGATTTGGCTTTAAAAGGCGAAAAGGTCACCATTGCAGATATGGACGTGGTAAACCCTTATTTTCGCAGCGGAGATTACAAAGATTTACTTGCAAAATACGGAATAGACATTGTTGCCAGCGACTTTTCCCATACAAATCTTGATTTGCCGTCAATTCCGGCTACAATGTATTCCATATTTGTAAGAGAGGGAACAGTGATTATCGATGTGGGAGGAGATGACGCAGGAGCCTACGCTCTGGGACGTTTTTCCTCGAAGATTAAGGATGAGGGCTACGAGGCTTATTATGTGGTCAACGGTAAGAGAACGCTTACGACAACCCCGGAAGAGGCTGTGGAGATTTTAAGAGAAATCGAAAGCGCATCATCATTGCCGGCAACCGGGGTGATAAACAACACCCACCTTCAGAACTTTACCACATCTGAAATAATTAAAGAGGGATATGAGTTTGCAAAGAAAACGGCAGAGCTTCTGTCTTTGCCCCTTGTTGCCACTACTTATCCCAAAGAGTATGTTAACGAAAATAAATTAGAGGCGGTGGGCAGGCTTGTTCCTGTAGAGGTGCTTGTAAAGCCTCCCTTTTGACCTTTTTAAGGAGATGTGAACAATGGCAAGAATTATCATCAATCAAGATGGCTGCAAAGGCTGCGAGATGTGCGTAAACGCATGTCCCAGACATATAATCGCCCTTGATAAAGAGAAGATAAACGCAAAGGGTTACCACCCGGCAAAGCTTCTCGATGAAGAAAAGTGCACCGGCTGCTGCTCCTGTGCAATGATGTGCCCGGACTGCATGATAGTTGTGGAGAGATAAGGGAACATCACCACTATATTTTTGGATTAAGAAAGGAAATGAGTTGAATGTCCGAAAGATTTCTTATGAAGGGCAACGAAGCGCTGGCAGAAGCCGCAATACGTGCGGGCTGTAAGCACTTTTTCGGATACCCAATAACACCTCAGACAGAGCTTGCGGCTTATATGTCAAAAAGAATGCCCAAAATAGGAGGAACATACCTCCAGGCAGAGTCAGAACTTGCCGCAGCAAATATGGTTCTCGGCGCATCTGCCGCCGGTGTAAGAGCAATGACCTCTTCATCTTCACCGGGAATAAGCCTTAAAACAGAGGCTATTTCTTACATGGCAGGTTCAGATGTTCCTGCACTTATTATAAATGTTCAGAGAGGCGGTCCGGGACTTGGCGGTATTCAGCCTTCACAGGCTGACTATTGGCAGGCAACAAAGGCAACCGGCCACGGCGATTTCCAGATTCTCGTTTTCGCCCCTGCAACAGTTCAGGAAATGGTTGACCTTGTAAGCGACGCCTTTGATATGGCTGATAAATACAGAATGCCTGCAATGATTTTGGCAGACGGTATGCTTGGTCAGATGATGGAGCCTGTTGAGTTTAAGGACGAGGGAGAAAAGGTTCTTCCTGAAAGACCTTGGGCTGCAAGCGGTCATCAGAACAAGAGAAAACACAATGTAGTAAACTCACTTTATCTCACACCTCAGGCACTTGAAAACCTTGTTGTAGAGAGATTTGAAAGATATGAAAAGATTAAAGCCACAGAGCAGAGAGCTTCCGAGTATCTCACAGAGGACGCAGACATTATCCTTGTAGCTTTCGGCGCATCCGCCCGTGTTGCCCACAGTGCGGTTGACATGGCAAGAGCACAGGGTATAAAGGCAGGTCTTATCAGACCTATCACACTTTGGCCTTTCCCAACAGACTGCCTGAAGAAAGCCGCAAAGACAGCAAAGGGATTCTTGTCTGTAGAAATGAACATGGGACAGATGGTAGACGATGTAAAGCTTGCCATTGATTGTTCCCGTCCGGTAGAATTCTTTGGCAGAACAGGCGGAGTTATCCCAACGCCAAACGAAATTCTTGAGAAAATCATTAAATTCGGAGGTGAGCTGTAATGGCTGTTGTATTTGAAAGACCACACGCCCTTGCAGACGTTCCTATGCACTACTGCCCGGGCTGTACTCACGGTATAGTACATAGATTGGTTGCAGAGGTAATAGACGAACTGGGTGTAGAGGGTAAGGCTGTAGGCGTTGCCTCCGTTGGCTGCTCAGTTATGAGCTATGACTATTTTAACTGCGACATGGTTCAGGCTCCTCACGGAAGAGCTCCGGCTGTTGCCACAGGTATCAAGAGAGCAAAGCCTGAAAACGTAGTATTCACATATCAGGGCGACGGTGACCTTGCCGCAATCGGAACTGCCGAAACAATCCACAGTGCAACAAGAGGAGAGAACATAACTGTAATCTTCATCAACAATGCAATCTACGGAATGACCGGCGGCCAGATGGCACCTACAACACTTCCTAACATGGTTACACAAACCACACCATACGGACGTGACGTAAACACAGCAGGTTATCCTATAAGAGTATGTGAGATGCTTTCAACACTTGACGGTGTAGCACTTGCACAGAGAGTTACTGTTGACTGTGTTAAAAACGTAATCAACGCCAAAAAGGCTATCAAAAAGGCTTTCCAGAATCAGATAGAGGGAAAAGGTTTCTCAATAGTAGAGGTTGTTTCAACCTGTCCTACAAACTGGGGTATGTCTCCGTTTGAGGCAATTCAGTGGCTCAGAGACAATATGCTTCCTTACTATCCTTTGGGAGTTTATAAAGACGAAACAAAGGGGGACAGACTGAAATGAGCAGAGATTTCAACATGGTCCTTGCTGGATTCGGAGGACAGGGAATTTTGTTTGCCGGAAAGGTAATCGCTTACGGCGGACTTAACGACGGAAAAGAGATTTCATGGCTTCCTTCCTACGGTCCTGAAATGAGAGGCGGCACAGCAAACTGCAGCGTATGTATTTCAGACAAGACAATCGGTTCACCGCTTGTTGTAACACCTGATGTTTTGATTGCTTTGAACCTCCCTTCCTTTGAAAAATTTATCGACACAGTAAAGCCGGGCGGAACAGTAATCATCGACAGCTTCCTTATCAATAAAAAGGTAGAGCGTGAAGATGTAAACGTATTCTATGTTCCGGCAACAAAGCTTGCTGAGGAAAACGGAATTAAAGGTCTTGCAAACATTATCCTTGTAGGTAAGCTCTTTAAAGAAACAGGCTTCTGCACAGAAGAGGCTCTTTATAAAGCTATCGAAAAGTGCGTTCCTGCAAGAAAAGCAAATATGCTTGAGTTTAATAAAAAAGCTATTGAAATAGGAATGAATTCCTGATTATAAAAATAACCGCTTTGACAGATTTTTCTGCCAAAGCGGTTTTCTTATAGGTCTATAATCTCAAGGTTTGGGATTATTTCTGCTTCTTCATAACGAAGCTCTGACAGTCAACGCACTGGCACTGTGTAGGATTTGCTTCGTGTGTGCCGATTGTAACGCAGTTGAGTGTGCAGTAATTCTCTGATGGGTTGTGGTTTTCACAGTTTGATACTGTGCATTTAATGCACTGGTTTGAGTGACAATTACAATTGTTGTTCATTTTTTTCACCTCTGAAATATTTAGCGGAAATCTATATCAATTTTCAAAGGTCAAAATCGCTTTCATTACCGCCGTTGTGAAATGCGCTTTTGACTTTTGCGGACGCTTTGTCCGAATATATTATTGCACCTTTACAGATTTTTATTATAAAAAATTAAATGAAAATTTTAACATTATTTTGTTCTGCTGTATAAAATATGTAGAGGTGAATTTTATGGTATACATGTTTTTATACATCATAATAGGCGTATTTGCGGTTGTGGGAATTGTAAATCTCATAACCGAACTGGTGCACTGGATTTTTGATTATAAAAAGGAAACAAAAACATTTCTTATGACTCCGGTTAAAGGCAAAAGACCCGATGCGGAATTTATGCTTAGAAGCCTTGCGTCAAAGGTTAAGTGGATGGGAAAATTCAGACCCACAAGGGTTATCTGCCTTGACTGCGGAGTGGATGAGGAAACAAAAAACATATGCCTTGCAGTGTGCAGGGAATATCCATTTATGGAGTACATGACCAAAGAAGAATTTGAAGAAATATTGTAATTTTCTAAAATCTCAGAGCCTTCCCGTCAGGAAGGCTCAATTCTTAATTTTTTTGTGAAAATCTGTTCAAAAGCTTTTAAAAGTGATATAATAAAATTTAATGACTGTTAAAACAAATAAGTCTTATGGGAGCAGATTGTTATGAGAAAATTTTTAGCTATACTGGTTTGCAAACTTTCCAGATTTGCAGGCAAGCTGTTGGGAAAAGGCAGCAGTATGCCGGGAAAGCTTGCTCTTAAAGTTTGTCCGAATATATTGGGAAAAATTTCCCTGCCTAAATACATAATTGCAGTTACAGGAAGCAACGGAAAAACCTCAACTGTTGAGATGATTGCTCATGTAATGGAGGATGCGGGACTGAACATCGCCTACAACAAAGAGGGCTCTAACCAGATTGAGGGTGTAACAACCTTTATTTTGAACAACTGTACAATGGGCGGAAAGTTCAAAAAGGATTATATACTTATTGAGTCCGACGAAAGATATGCAAAATACACCTTTAAGCATTTTTCACCAACACATTATGTTATAGTAAACCTTTACAGGGACCAGCTTACAAGAAACGGACACCCTCTTTGGGTTTATGACGCTATAAAGGAAAGTATTCCGGAAAGCACAAAGCTTATCCTTAATGCCGACGACCCTCTTATAAGCACATTCGGAGAGGGAAGAAAAAATGTTGTATGGTATGGAATGGACAACCTTTCCACCGATACAAACGAGAGCACAGGGGTTTACGACGACGGAAAATACTGTCCTATCTGCGGCGGAAAGCTCAGCTATGATTACAGACATTTTAATCATATAGGAAGCTTTAGCTGTGAGAAATGCGGATTTAAAAAGCATAACACAAACTACACAGTTACAGCCGCTGACCTTGAAGAAGGCGTTGTGGAGATAGACGGCAGCACAGAGATTGGTTTGGCATTTACCGGAATTTACAATGTTTATAATATTTTGGCGGCTTATGCGGCTTGCTGTACAGTTGGAATTGATAAAAATCAAATAAGTACAAGCCTTAATAATTTTGTCCTGAAAAACGGCAGAATAGTTAGATTTAAGCTGGGTGACAGAACAGGAGTTTTGCTGGCTTCAAAGCACGAAAACTCCATAAGCTACGAGCAGTCCTTAACCTATGCCGCCACAAGAAAAACTCCCGGGGATGTTGTGGTGATTGTGGACAGAATAAGCCGTAAATATTACACAGGCGACACAAGCTGGCTTTGGGATATAAATTTTGATATTTTAAATTCCGACAGTGTAAATAAAATCTATCTTATGGGACTTTATTGCAGTGACTTGGAGCTTCGTTTTTCATATACAAATATACCGAAAGATAAAATCAAGGTGTTCAGCGACATTCACGCAGGTATTGAGGAACTGAGAAACGGCGGAAAAGAAGAAATCTATGTTGTTACATGTTTCTCTGACAAGGAAAAATTCCTTTCAGAAACCACTATGTTGCAGTAAGGGGGTATCAGAAATGGCAAAAGAAAAAATCAGAATTTTGCATCTCTACTATGGTATAATGAATCTGTACGGAGAATACGCAAACCTCCTTTCCCTGAAAAGATTTACAGAGGAAAAAACAGGTATTGAATGTGAGATAATATCATTGGAAAATATGTCTGAGGCTATGCCCCTGGACTATGATATGATATATGTGGGAGCAGGAACCGAAAAGGCTCAGAAAAGAGCTTTGGCGGATATGGTTCCCAATGCTCAGGAGCTTAAAAAAGCGGCAGACAGAGGAACAGTTATTTTGTTTACCGGAAACGCCTTTGAGATGCTGGGCAAAAGGATAAAAAGCGCAAAAGGAGAAGAATACCAGTGTCTTGGTTTCTTCGACTTTGAAACAGAGGAAACCGCCAGAAGAATTACAGGTGACGCAGTTTGTGAAAATGTATTTTCTGAAAAGCTTACATTTTGCAAAGAGCTTAAGGTCTTGCTTACAGATAATCTCACTATCGGTTTTGTAAATAAATGTACAAATATTAAATGGGAAGAAAATCACCAGCAGTCATTTAAAATGCTTTTAGGCGTGGGAGATGACAACACAAAGTCCTTTGACGGTGTTTTTGAGGGCAATATTTTCGGAACTCATTTGATAGGCCCTCTTATGATAAAAAATCCCCATATGCTTAAATTCTTTGCGTGGAAGATTTTGAAAAACAGAGAGGAAGAAAGCAAAGCTCAAAAGGTGCTGACAGCGGATACACCCCTTGAAAGCAAGGCCTACCTCATAAGCGTAAACGAGCTTAAAAACAGAATTTCTCAGGAGAATAACTGATATTAAAATAAAAAAGAGTGATATATTTGACAGAAGATATGTTTAGCCGTCCAAATGGTGAACAAAAGGGCGGTTCTTCAATGTATCAGGTTGAAGGTGAAGTAGAAACAATTATATATAGAAACGAGGACAACGGGTACACGGTAATAGAACTCAGCGGCGATGAAAATTTAACTGCTGTTGGAATAATGCCCATGATAAGCGTTGGCGAAGAGGTAAGACTGACAGGTGTTTTTAAAAATCATCCGTCCTATGGCAGACAGCTTTCCGTGTCCGTCTGTGAAAGAAGTATGCCATCAACAACAGCGGGAATTTTGAAATACCTTTCCTCGGGAGCTATAAAGGGAATAGGCCCGGCAAAGGCGGCGGTTATTGTAAGAGAGTTCGGAGAAAATACCCTTGAAATCCTTGAAAACGAACCTGAAAGGGTTGCAAAAATAAAGGGAATAACTCTGAAAGCCGCAAATGAAATAAGTGACAGAATAAAAGCCGCTTTCGGAATGAGAGAGCTTATAATTTATCTTGGAAAATTCGGGATTAACGGCGAAACGGCTGTTCTTGTGTGGAAAAAGCTGGGAAACAGAGCCATAACTGAGATAGAGGAGAACCCCTATATACTCTGTTCAGAGGGCATATATGTGCCTTTTGAAGTGGCGGACAGAATTGCTGTTGATAAAAAATTTCCATCAGACAGCAGATACAGGGTTGCGGCTTCTATAGTGTATGTGCTGAACCACAACAGAAGAAACGGACATACCTGCCTGCCGGAAGAAAAGCTTGCGGCAACAGCGGCGTCCTTTATTTCCGTGGAAAAGGAAACCGCCCAGTCCGCTTTGGATGATATGGTTCAGCAGGGTGAAATCATAAGAACAATTATAAACGACGAAGCGTTTATCTATACCCCGTCCCTTTTCCAGAGTGAAACCTACATAGCCGCCAGAATAAACATGATAATGAGTTTTCCGATACCGCCGGCTCAGGATTTGGAAAGCAAAATAAAAGAGGTGGAAGAGTCTCAGGGTTTTGAATATGCAGAACTGCAAAAGACAGCCATAAGAACTGCCTTGCAGGGAGGTATGCTGATACTGACAGGAGGTCCGGGAACAGGAAAAACCACCACCTTAAATGGCATAATTAAGATTTTAAAATCAATGGGTGAAAAGGTTTCTTTGACTGCACCAACAGGACGAGCCGCCAGAAGAATGACAGAACTTACCGGATGTGAAGCGAAAACCATACACCGCCTTTTAGAGGTTGCCTGGAACGACGAGGACAGGCCCGTGTTCAAGAGAAACGAGCGCAACATGCTGAGCTGTGATACCCTTATAGTGGACGAGGTTTCAATGGTGGACGCAGTGCTTTTTGAAAGTGTAATGAGAGCCTTGCCAATGGGTTGCAGACTTATTCTTGTAGGGGATACCGACCAGCTTCCCTCGGTGGGAGCGGGAAATATACTTTCCGACCTGATAGAAAGCAAAGCAGTTCCAGTGGTTGCACTGACGGAAATATTCAGACAGTCTATGCAGAGCCTTATAGTTACCAACGCCCATAAGATTGTAAAGGGCGAAATGCCGGAGATTTCTGTTAAGGACAACGACTTTTTCTTTATGCCCTGTGAAAACAAATACAGGCTGAGGGAAACCGTAAGCGCATTGTGTGCTCAAAGACTTCCGTCAACCTACGGATTTTCACCATTTGATGATATTCAGGTTCTTTGTCCCGGAAGAAGGGGAGAGCTTGGAATACTTGAGCTTAACAAGGTTTTGCAGGCAGCTTTAAATCCCCCCTCAAAGGAAAAAACAGAGATTGAGCTGGACGGAAGAATATTCCGTGTAGGTGACAAGGTTATGCAGACCAAAAACAACTACAATCTTTTGTGGGTAAAAGAAAACGGTGAAACAGGAGAGGGAATCTTTAACGGAGATGTGGGAAGGCTTGAAGAAATTCACAGACAGTCAGGTTCCTTTAAAATCCGTTTTGACGATAAAACAGCCGTGTATGACAGGGAAGCTATAATGGATTTGGAACATGCCTATGCGATGACCGTTCATAAAAGTCAGGGTAACGAGTTTGAGGCGGTCATAATCCCGCTTTACAGAACCGCCCAGAAGCTAAAGTACAGAAATTTGCTTTACACAGCGGTTACAAGAGCAAAAAAGATTTTAATATTGATAGGAAATACTTCCGAGCTTAAAGAAATGGTACAAAACAACAAAAAGACCAGACGATATTCCGGCCTTTCCTACTTCTTAAAGGAAATGAAAGCTTCCATGGAATGAAGCGATAACTGAATTTTATCTGAAAATTATTGTTTGGAACAAAAATATTACTCATTAAGGTTGACAATATAAGACAAATGTGTTATCAATTATATGTTAGCATGTATAAGTAGACTTTTTCTTTTGATTATTCCACAGCTTATATAAAGGTTTTCCAAAAACTGTAATAAGTTGTGTTTTTAGAACAGATTAAAAAGTAGTTATATTGTGCGAGAACAGTACGAGGTGATAAAAATGAATTGTCCAAAGTGCGGAAAAATTCTCGAGCCCGGTGCGGTGATTTGCCCTAACTGCGGAGAAACGGTGGTTGAAAATATCGCCGAGGATAACGGAAGCAGTTTGAAGCGAAGCGTAGTTTCCGAGGATGTTTTGAGAAATTTTTCTGATCCGGAGCATGTCAGCGACGAGGATAATCATGTTTCTGATTATTTCTCAGATACAAATTCGTCGGATGATGAAAACCAGTATTTTAATCCGGATGATTATAAAAATGACGATGATTATCAGAGCTCTTTTTCAGCTTTTGATGATGATATGGAAGACGACGATCAATCAGATGAATCCGAGGACAGTGATGAAAGAGATGATCTCTACGAGGATGAGTATTCTCCAAGAGCTGTTGAGGATTACGATGTATTCAGCGACGACGATGATGACGACGATGAAGATGATGACGACGAAGACGATGAGGATTACGACTCAGCAGTAATTGTTGATAATAATTATCAGGACAATGACTCGGGTGCAAAGAGAACAAGAATTGTGCTTATTGCAGTTTTAATCCTTGCAATGCTTGTTGTTGTCTGCGGTGTTGTTTATCTTGTTTTCGGTGAAAAGCTTATGGCAGGACTTTCCACAGATGAAAGCAGTACTCCTGCTACATTTGAAACAGGAGAAAGCCAGAGCAGCGAAGCGTTTATGTTTAGCGTTCCGGATCTCAAGGGAATGAAGTACAGCGACGCTGTTACAAGGGCAAGAGAATACGGTCTTGAAACAAAGATTGTATATGAGAAAAGCGAAACTGTTGAAAAGGGTCTTGTAATAGGACAATCTCCGTCAGCGGGAACAACAGGCAAGGTTGGCGATACAATAACAATCACAGTTTCTTTGGGTAAGGACGGCGAAGCTACAAGCGATACAACTGAAGCTACAACAGAGTCAACCCAGAACACAACTGAGAATACAACAAGCAAACCGACAACAGAGCCTACAGAAGCTCCTACACAAAAACCGACACAGCCTCCTACAGAGAAGCCGACGGAAAAACCAACAGAACCGCCTACAGATCCGCCGTCTCCGGGAAATAACTACTACATACTTCCTGATTCTGCAACAAGACTGCTTACAACAAGTGATCTCTCCGGTTTGAGCATGGCTGAGCTTGAACTTGCAAGAAATGAAATCTATGCAAGACACGGAAGACTCTTTGACACAGATTATATTCAGGAATACTTCAATAGTCAGCAGTGGTACAGCGGAACTATCGACCCAGATGACTTTGATTACGGAGTACTCAGCGATATTGAAGTTGCAAATGTTTGGTTCATATATAATTATGAGCACTCATAAGCACTAAACTGATTTTTCTGAAAAGTTAATCTAAAATTTACAACCGACTTGAATTTATATAATTATTATGATGCTATTATCAGTATCTTGGTTATATAAAGGCGAGTCGGTTTTATTTTTGCTTAAAAATGCTTTCGTATTTCTGTTAAAAACGCTGAAATTTGTTTTTTGTAATAGATGTTTTATAAATATATCTGTTTTTTTATAGATGGTGCCGAAATTTTTTCTTAAAAACTATTTAATTGTTATTAAAAATATTATATAATATTA
>ERZ779866.840-NODE-840-length-33473-cov-4.082620_pt1 | contig 33473 bp, 23 predicted proteins | sample MGYA00511248_ERZ779866 | MGnify/ENA primary metagenome ERZ779866 (study PRJEB29588, sample SAMEA2155758) | human gut metagenome | biome: human gut; feature: human-associated habitat; material: faeces | place: Denmark | collected 2008/2010 ... | reverse complement strand
AGCTTGCGGAGGTGGAGAAAGTGTTTAGCAAAGACAAAGAAGAGATGCTGCGCTACGAGGCCGCCGAGCGTTATGAAATGGATTATGCCTCGCATATGAGCTCCGCTGAAATTAAAGGCGAAGAAAAAGGCCGCAAAGCTCAAGCGCTTGAAACGGCAAAGAAAATGTTAAACTCCGGTTTTCCTGTGTCACAAATAGCAGAATTATCCGGATTATCTGAATCTGAAATCTTAAAGTTAAAGCAGCAAGCTTAAATATCTTGATTTAATTGTTAACGGGCTTTATATCAACAATTGCGTAACAGCCCGTTATTTTTCTCAGGCAGTTATTCAAGCTCAACTTGCTGATTATCTTCTGATCCCTGCTTATTCTCCTGACGATATTCATTAAGAAAGACCGTAAACTCGGCACCGAACAAAACAATCACCCAGTTAATATTAATCCAGATCATTAAAACCGGAATAGCAGCCAAAGCGCCGTAAATTGCCTCATAATCAGAGAAATTTAAAATAAAAGCGCTGAAAATCCGCTTGCACACCTCAAACAAAATCGTCACAAATAAAGCACCACGTACGGCATCACGGATCTTTACGACCGCAACCGGCACTGTAATAAATAAAGCTGATACCAAAATTAACTCAACCACGACCGGGACTAGAAAATAAGCAAGACCGGTAGCGAAAGATAAAGGAGTATCAAGAAAAGAATATGCGATAACCTTTGATGTAAACCAAATAAGAATACCGGTCGCCAAAGGCCCTAAAGTCAATAATGTCCAGTACACCGCAAAAGTCATAGTCATTTTGCGCTTTCCGCCGCGCCAAATCCTGTTTAAGGCTCTATCAACCGCTCTTACCAGGAAGAAAGACACAATAAACAAAATCACCGTACCGGTAACCGTCATTTGACCAGCATGAGCAATAAAAATTCCTATATAGTCGCCGATAGCTTCGGAAAAAACCGGCATGAAATTATTCTGCACAAAATTTTGCAATGCCTGTTTTATCGGAGTAAAAGCAGGAACCATGGCAAAAATTGAGATAACTACCGTAAGGGCAGGCACTAAAGCCAGAATAGTAGTGTAAGACAAGGCGGCAGCTTCAATGAACAAATCATCACCGCGCACTCTCGTCAGCAATTTTTTAAAAAATTCTTTCAAAATCAAATACCGGAAAACAAAAACCCTGCAAGGATTATTGTAATCTCCTGCAGGGTTTTAAAACAGCTATCTATCTCTAATTACTAAAAAAATTAGAGGCTATAGTACATCTCGAATTCAATCGGATGCGGAGCAGTCTGGAGACGGGCAGCTTCAGCACGCTTTACTTCAATGTATGACTTAATCATATCTTCAGTAAAGACACCGCCTTCGGTTAAGAATTCATGATCCTGCTCCAAAGCATCTAAGGCTTCTGCTAAAGAACCGCAGACTGACGGAATAGCATCAGCTTCTTCAGGCGGTAAATCATAAAGATTCTTATCCATCGGATCGCCCGGTTCAATATGATTGAGGATACCGTCAAGACCTGCCATAAGCATAGCGGCAAAAGCCAAATACGGATTGGCCATGCAGTCTGGGAAACGAACCTCGATATGCGCAGTCTTAGGATTTTGAGCTACCGGAATACGAATGGAAGCGGAACGGTTTGAAGCTGAATAGGCAAGCATTACCGGAGCTTCAAAGTGCGGAACCAAACGCTTGTAAGAGTTAGTTGACGGATTGGTAAAAGCGTTTAAGGCCTTGGCATGCTTAATAATACCGCCGATATACCATAAAGCTTCCTGGGATAATCCGCCGTACATATTGCCGGCAAAAATGTTCTCGCCGTTACGACCAATTGACTGATGGCAGTGCATACCGGAGCCGTTATCGCCAAAAATCGGCTTAGGCATGAAGGTAGCGCTCTTGCCGTACTGATTGGCTACATTCTGTACGATATATTTATAAACCTGAACTTCGTCGGCTTTCTTGGTTAATGTATTAAATTTGGTAGCAATTTCGTTCTGTCCGCAAGTTGCAACTTCATGGTGATGAGCCTCAACCTCAAGACCGAACTCCTCCATGATAAGGCACATTGCAGAACGGATATCCTGTGACGGATCTACAGGAGGAACCGGGAAGTAACCGCCTTTTACCATAGTGCGATGACCTAAGTTGCCGCCTTCATACTCGGTAGCTGAATTCCAAGCAGCTTCATAATCATCCACTTTATACATGCAGCCGCCCATCTCATTTGAGAATTTAACGTCATCAAATAAGAAGAACTCAGGCTCCGGACCGAAATAGGCCTCATCACCGATACCGGTTGAACGCAGATACTCTTCTGCGCGCTTTGCTACAGAACGAGGATCCCTGTCATAACCGGTCATGGTATCGGCTTCAAGAACATCGCATCTTACGATAATGGTCGGATCAGCATAAAAAGGATCCAAGTGTACGCTGTCAGGATCAGGCATCAAAATCATGTCCGACTTGTCAACGCCTTTCCAGCCGGCCATTGACGAACCGTCAAACATCTTACCCTCAGAGAAGAAATCTTCCGTAACCAGTTTTGCAGGGATAGAAACATGCTGCTCTTTACCCTTGGTATCGGTAAAGCGTAAATCAGCGAATTTAACGCCGTTTTCTTCAATAAGCTTTAATACATCAGCAACGGTTGTCATAAACCGAAATCTCCTAAGATGAGGCAATATCTACGCAGACACGCGCACATAATGAAAACCGATTGCAAACAGACTCTAAAAACTTTCAGAGTTATCATGTTGCATCATAATCTGATAAGTTTAACATTTTGGGATATTTATCGCATTTAATTTTGCACGGAAAATGACAATTTTGATCCATTTAAGGGAAAAATCAGCGGCTAAAACTTCAGAGCAGTACTCATGATTTTCGTTATCCCAATTTGTAAAAAGCATTTGCAAAAATAGAAAGCTTTAAGATAAGCAACATCAAAAAATGCTAAAAGAATGTGAACAATATCAGATTTTAAAGCCTCAACCTTATTTTTAAGGTAAAATATTGCAAATTTCACAACAGCCTTAAGATATCACCTATTTCATTTTTACAGGTTTGCATATATGGACGTACAGAAGATCCGTAATATTGCCATTATTGCTCACGTAGACCATGGCAAAACTACATTAGTTGATAAGTTATTACGCCAATCGGGAACCTTAGATCGCACCGAACTCGGTCAAGAACGAGTTATGGATTCAAACGCCATTGAAAAAGAGCGCGGTATTACCATTTTGTCAAAAAACACCGCTATCAATTGGAACGGTTATCGCATCAATATCGTAGACACCCCGGGACATGCCGACTTCGGTGGTGAAGTAGAGCGCGTTATGTCCATGGTTGATTCGGTATTGCTTTTGGTCGACGCTGTGGACGGACCGATGCCGCAGACCCGCTTCGTAACCCAAAAAGCATTTGCCCGCGGCTTAAAACCTATTGTCGTTATCAATAAATGCGATCGTCCCGGAGCTCGCCCGGATTGGGTTATCGATCAGGTTTTTGACTTATTCGATAATTTGGGAGCAACCGACGAACAGCTTGATTTCCCTGTTGTTTATGCATCGGCATTATCAGGCTGGGCATCTCTTGACGAAAGCTCGCACGGCGACACCATGGAACCTTTATTTGAAACCATCATCGAAAAAGTGTCCCCGCCGCAGGCTGATATTAACGGACCGTTCCAAATGCAAATCTCCTCGCTTGATTTCACCTCATACGTGGGCGTTATCGGTGTAGGCCGCATTACTCGCGGACGCGTACGCTCAAATCAGCAAGTAACCATCGTCGGTGCCGACGGTTCTACCCGTCAGGGCCGTGTCGGTCAGGTTTTAGGTTACTTAGGTCTGCATCGTAATGAAGTTGAAGAGGCCGAAGCCGGCGATATTATTGCCGTAACCGGTCTTGGTGAGCTTAAGATTTCAGATACGGTCTGCGATAACTCCAAGGTTGAAGCATTACCAGCCTTAACCGTCGATGAACCGACCGTTTCCATGAACTTCTGCGTCAATACTTCACCTTTTGCCGGAAAAGAAGGTAAATTCATCACTTCCCGTAATATTGAAGAACGCCTGCGTCAGGAACTTGTGCATAACGTAGCTTTACGCGTTGAAAATACTAAAGATCCTGATCGCTTCAAAGTTTCAGGCCGCGGTGAATTACACTTATCGGTTTTAATCGAGCAGATGCGCCGTGAAGGTTATGAGCTTGGTGTTTCACGTCCTGAAGTAATTCTTCACAAAGACGAATCCGGCAAAGTTATGGAGCCGTATGAAGTCTTAACTTTAGATCTTAATGAAGAAAACCAAGGTCCCGTCATGGAAGAGTTAGGCCGCCGCAAGGGTGAGCTTAAGAATATGAATCCTGACGGCAAAGGACGTGTTCGTCTTGATTACCGAATCCCCGCTCGCGGACTTATCGGTTTCCAGACTTTATACATGACCTTAACTTCCGGAACCGGTCTTATGTACCACACCTTTGACAGCTATGATGAGTTTGCCGGAGGATCCATCGGTGAAAGACAAAACGGCGTGCTTATCTCCAACGATACCGGCAAAGCGGTACCGTATGCCTTATGGTTCTTGCAGGAGCGCGGCCGTTTATTCGTTGATGCCGGCGAAGAGGTCTATGAAGGACAAATCATCGGTCTGCATAACCGCAGCAACGACTTAACCGTCAACTGCCTTAAGACCAAGAAATTGACTAATGTCCGCGCTGCAGGATCAGATGACAACATCATTCTGACTCCGGCAGTTCATATGTCACTTGAACAGGCTCTTGAGTTTATTAACGAAGACGAACTTGTCGAAGTAACTCCTAAGAGCATTCGTCTGCGTAAAAAATTCCTGTCAGATTTAGAGCGTGTCCGTGCTTTCCGTGCTGCCGGCGGCAAGAAAGCAGAATAATTCATCGCTCCAAAATTGATCTTAAAAAAGGCTCTGTTTGCTATAAAACAGGGCCTTTAATTTATTATCAGATTGAAAAACATACAAATATCTTCTAAAGTTTTGCATTATGACAATGCACTAAAATTGAATATTAAACACATTTTTTTCGTATAATAGACAGATAAAAAGTTCAATGCACTAAAATTGCTCATGTAATGTATTTGTGAACAGGTGCAGGTTTTTTATATGCCAACTGATGCAAAGACTATTCTTGAAAGTTTAGCGACGGCTATCATGCTTACGGACGGGCAATATAAAATCATATATGCCAATACGTCTGCCGAGCAGTTATTCGGCATGTCGCGTTCTAAGCTGCGTTCACTAAAACTTACCGATCTTATTGATCGCCATGAAAAGAATTTAATGGAAAATCTCTCACGTGCGCTAAAAGCCAATTTTCAGGGATTTTCAGCCTCCGAGATTGCCGTCGGAATAGATCCTACTCATACCATAAGCGTTGATATGAGCATCAGCCAATACTCCGGTAAGAATAAAGGTCTTATCGTTGAAATCAAATCAATTAATTACCAGCAAAAACTAAATGACGAACGCCAGAGACGTACCCAGCATCTGGCAGCCCGCGATCTGATCCGCAATCTTGCCCATGAAATCAAAAATCCTTTGGGCGGTATCCGCGGAGCGGCCCAACTGCTTGAGATGACTTTCGGTAAAGCAGCGGATATTACCGATTACACTAAAGTCATTATTGAGCAGTCCGATCGCCTTAAAACATTGGTGGATAATTTGTTAGGTCCGCAGCGTCCCAATCCGATGAGCCTTGCCAATATCCACTATGTAGTAGAAAAAGTTCTGTCGCTTGAAACCATGGCAACAAAAGATAAAGTCCGTTTTGAAAAGGACTATGATCCTTCGCTGCCGGAGCTGATGCTTGACGTTGATGCCATGCAGCAGACCTTCATCAATATCATCAGCAATGCCATTCAGGCGCTTACGGAATCCAATACTGAAAGACCGCTTATTAAAATCAAAACCCGTGCGGTCAACGGTGTGGTGATTAACGGGTTTAAATATCCGACATCCATTTGCGTAGCGATAACGGATAACGGACCGGGAATTCCCGAAAGCATCATGCCCAAAATTTTCTACCCGATGGTAACTTCAAGATCCAAAGGCAACGGACTGGGCTTATCCATTGCTCAAAGCATTGTCGAACGCCATAACGGCACCATCGAATGTGAAAGCCAAAAAGGAAAAACTACTTTTTCCGTAATCCTACCCCTTAAAAAAGATGTGTTTAAAAGCGAGGAAATTTAACTATGGATCCCATGATTTGGGTTATTGATGACGATGCCAGCATTCGTTTCGTTTTTGATAAAGCGCTTGATGTCAACAGTATTTCCCATCGCTTATTTGAAACCGGAGATGAAGCTCTCGCCTATTTAAAAACAGAAGTCCCCGATGTTATTGTCTCTGACATCAACATGCCGGGAACAGACGGTCTTTCTCTTATAAAGAAGGTGCATGAGGTTGACCAAAATATTCCGTTTATTATCATAACCGCCCATAGCGACCTGACTGCCGCCATTGATTCTTATGAGCACGGAACTTTTGAATATCTGCCCAAACCTTTTGATATAGAACAAGCCGTAAGTCTTATCCGTCGTGCCGCACTGCACCGCTTTAACTTAACCCGCAAAAAAGAAATGGTTTTAGCAAGCGATGCCGTAGCAGACAGTAAAGAAGCCGAAATCATCGGCAAATCGCCTGCCATGCAGGAAGTATTTAAGTTCATCGGACGTGTCTCACGTACTGAAGTTCCGGTTCTTATTCACGGTGAAACCGGAACGGGCCGTGAACTTGTTGCCATGGCTTTACATAACCATTCCGATCGTAAGGACAAACCTTTTATTTCAGTAAACGTTTCTTCAATGCCCAAAGAAACTGTTGAACATGAAATCTTCGGCGGTATCGGCAAAAACGATAAAGAAGAAGCGGCAATCGTAAAAGCACAAAACGGCACTTTATTTATTAATGAGATCTGCGACATGCCGATGGAAGCACAAACCCGTTTACTGCAGGTTTTGCAAAAAGGTGAGTTTTTACCCGTAGGCGAACAGAAACCGCATAAAGTGAATGTAAGAATTATTGCTGCTACAAGCCGCATTCTTGAAAATCTGGTAAAAGAAGGAACTTTTATTTCCGATCTTTATTACAGATTAAATGTTATTCACATTAACATGCCGCCGCTTCGCGATCGCAACAATGACATTCCGATGCTTGCCAAGCACTTCTTAAATCAAAGTGCGATTGAAAATAATACCGAGCCTAAAAAACTGACTTCGGAAGTTCTCGTTTTCTTGTGCCGCCAGCAATGGCCCGGCAATGTCCGCCAGCTTAAAAATCTCTGCAAATACCTGACCATTATGGTAACGGGCAGAGACATTCAGCTAAGCGATTTACCGGCAGAATACTTGCAGGCAAGAAACGCACAGCCTAAAGCCACAACTTCAATCTCAGGAACCTCCAAAGAACCGGTTTCCTGGCAGGAACAGCTGCGTAATTGGGTTGACGGCAGATTAAAGGCAGGAGAAAGAGACATTCTTTCAGAAGCCACTCCTGAATTTGAGCGCGTCATGCTTGAAGCTGCCTTAGCCTATACCGGCAACCACAAGCAGGAATCGGCAAAACTCTTAGGATGGGGACGCAATACGCTTACCCGCAAGATAAAAGAATTAAACCTTCAGTAATTATGAGCCGGCTTAAGCCGGCTTTTCTTTTTCTTCATATCCTTCATATATAAGCCCCATGATATAATTTACAAAAATTTTACATATTTCCCTTGAAAAGCAGACTTTAATAGCTTAAAGTCCGCCGCTAAATTCTTATTCTATCGATAACTTTATTTCATAAAGCCGTTAAAAAGAGGATCACATGGAACAGGCCCCTGCCGTACCTATTTTGGATTTCCGTCAAACCAAATTCGTCACTTCAGCACCTGATATCCGCCAAATGCCGCCGGATAACGGTATTGAGATCGCTTTTGCCGGACGATCAAACTCCGGAAAATCCTCTTCCATTAACGCAATCTGCGATCAAAAACATTTGGCAAAAACCAGCAGCACGCCGGGACGTACCCGACTCATCAATCTTTTTGCCGTACAGGCAAATAAATTTTTGGTGGATCTCCCGGGTTACGGCTATGCAGCTGTTCCTGAAGCCATGAAAAAACAATGGCAAAAATCCATGAGCGAATATCTGCAAAAACGCAGAGCCTTACGCGGAATTGTTGTAACCATGGATATCCGCCATCCTTTAAAAGATCATGACCGTTTGATTTTAGATTGGTCAACCGCGGCAAACCTTCCTGCCATCATTCTTTTAACCAAAGCTGATAAATTAGGCGTAACCGCCCGCAGTAAAGCACTCAAGGAAGTTAAACTGCTGTTATCGGAATTTGACGGCAACTTTACCGTTATTCCATTTTCTGCATGGAGCGGCATCGGAATTGATGAAACCCGTAAACTTTTATCAATATGGTATTCAAGCTTTCAACCTATAGAAGAAAACGAAAATGTCTAAAGAAAAAGGAACGTTATTTATCGTATCAGCCCCAAGCGGCGCCGGAAAATCGTCACTTATTGCAGCTTTAATGCAGCGTTTTAATTTAGATGATTCGCTAAGACTTTCCGTATCCCATACCACCCGTGATCCGCGTCCCGGTGAAACCAATCATGTAAGCTACCATTTTGTCAGCAACGAAGAATTTGAAGCTCTGATAGCACGTGACGCTTTTTACGAATACGCCAAAGTTTTCGATCATTATTACGGAACTTCAAAAGAAATAGTTGAAGAGTGGATAAATGACGGCAAAGACGTTTTTCTTGACATAGATTGGCAGGGCGCGCGCCTTATACGTGAGCAATCCCCGTATGCAAAAAGCATTTTTATTTTGCCCCCGTCACTTGAAGAATTGCAAAACCGCCTAAAAAAACGCGGTCAAGATAGTGACGAAGTTATAAAAAAACGCATGGAAAAAGCTAAAAGAGAAATTTCTCACTACAATGAATATGACTATCTTATCGTCAACGACGTATTTGATGAAAGTGTTTTAGCTTTAAGATCCATCGTTCTTGCCCATCGCTATGAGCTTAAGCGTCAAAGCGACAAGCACAAACAGCTTTTGGATGCGATGCTTGAAGGTTACAGCGAATAAGGATCCAAAAAACGCCAAGAAGCGTTAAATGCACCGATAATCGGTTATAATAAATATTCAGCTTTTTATTTTTTGTTTTTTTGAGGTAGTGATTAAATGGCTAGAGTTACTGTGGAAGACGCCGTTGCCCGCGTCGGCAACCGCTTTGATCTAGTTCTTCTTGCAGCACGTCGTGCCCGTCAGATTTCCAATAACGGCAGCAAACCTTTAGTAGATGAAGAAAACGATAAACCTACCGTCATCGCTTTACGCGAAATTGAAGAAGGTTTAATTTCCGAAGAATTCTTAGATAAGCAAGATCGTAAAGATCATTTACGCGATGCTTCTTTACATACCGGAAATAATGAGTTCGCTCCTATTGACGGAGCCGAAATGTTCAGCTAACTGCAAAGGTAAACGCTATGGCCGGAGAAAATAAGCAGGATACTTTAAATTTAGACCTCCCGGTGCAAGAAATCTCTGCTCCTCCGGCTTTGTCTCGTGATGTTTTAAACGCCCCCAACCTGGAATTTTACTGGTCGCTGCGCGATCTGGTCTGTTCTTATTTACCCGCTGAAAAAATTCACTATATCGACAAGGCTTTTGAGCTTGCCGACCGTGCACATGACGGACAAAAAAGAGCATCAGGCGAACCTTATATCACTCATCCTCTGGCTGTCGCCACCATCGTTGCACAGATGCATCTTGACGTTGAGACTATTCAGGCTGCTCTGCTTCACGATACTGTTGAAGATACCTTTATCAACGAAAAAGATATAGAAAAAAATTTCGGACCAACAGTACAAAAAATCGTAAACGGTGTTACCAAGCTTGATAAGCTGCGTTTTCATGATTATCGCGAAGCTCAAACGGAAAATTTCCGTAAGATGATTTTGGCTATGACGCAGGATATCCGCGTCATTCTCATCAAACTTGCCGACCGTACCCACAACATGCGCACGCTGGGCTCACTTCGCCCGGACAAACGTCGCCGCATCGCCCGTGAAACTCTCGAAATTTATAGCCCGCTGGCGCACCGTTTAGGTATCCACCACATTAAAACCGAACTCGAAGAGCTGGGTTTTGAGGCGCTGTATCCCAATCGTTACCGCGTAATTAAAGAAGTGGTGAAAGCCGCGCGCGGCAACCGTAAAGAGATGATCCAAAAAATCCTCTCTGAAATCGAAGGGCGTTTGCAGGAAGCGGGAATACCGTGCCGCGTCAGTGGTCGCGAAAAGCATCTTTATTCGATTTACTGCAAAATGGTGCTCAAAGAGCAGCGTTTTCACTCAATCATGGACATCTACGCTTTCCGCGTGATCGTCAATGATTCTGACACCTGTTATCGCGTGCTCGGGCAAATGCATAGCCTGTACAAGCCGCGTCCGGGTCGCGTGAAAGACTATATCGCCATTCCTAAAGCGAACGGCTATCAGTCGTTGCACACCTCGATGATTGGCCCGCACGGCGTGCCGGTTGAGGTCCAGATCCGTACCGAAGATATGGATCAGATGGCGGAGATGGGTGTTGCCGCGCACTGGGCTTATAAAGAGCACGGCGAAACCAGTACTACCGCACAAATCCGCGCCCAGCGCTGGATGCAAAGCCTGCTGGAGCTGCAACAGAGCGCCGGTAGTTCGTTTGAATTTATCGAGAGCGTTAAATCCGATCTCTTCCCGGATGAGATTTACGTTTTCACACCGGAAGGGCGAATTGTCGAGCTGCCTGCCGGTGCAACGCCCGTCGACTTCGCTTATGCAGTGCATACCGATATCGGTCATGCCTGCGTGGGCGCACGCGTTGACCGCCAGCCTTACCCGCTGTCGCAGCCGCTTACCAGCGGTCAAACCGTTGAAATCATTACCGCACCGGGCGCTCGCCCGAATGCCGCGTGGCTGAACTTTGTCGTTAGCTCAAAAGCGCGCGCCAAAATTCGTCAGTTGCTGAAAAACCTCAAGCGTGATGATTCTGTAAGCCTGGGCCGTCGTCTGCTCAACCATGCTTTGGGTGGTAGCCGTAAGCTCAATGAAATCCCGCAGGAAAATATTCAGCGCGAGCTGGATCGCATGAAGCTGGCAACGCTTGACGATCTGCTGGCAGAAATCGGACTTGGTAACGCAATGAGCGTGGTGGTCGCGAAAAATCTGCAACATGGGGACGCCTCCATTCCACCGGCAACCCAAAGCCACGGACATCTGCCCATTAAAGGTGCCGATGGCGTGCTGATCACCTTTGCGAAATGCTGCCGCCCTATTCCTGGCGACCCGATTATCGCCCACGTCAGCCCCGGTAAAGGTCTGGTGATCCACCATGAATCCTGCCGTAACATCCGTGGCTACCAGAAAGAGCCAGAGAAGTTTATGGCTGTGGAATGGGATAAAGAGACGGCGCAGGAGTTCATCACCGAAATCAAGGTGGAGATGTTCAATCATCAGGGCGCGCTGGCAAACCTGACGGCGGCAATTAACACCACGACTTCGAATATTCAAAGTTTGAATACGGAAGAGAAAGATGGTCGCGTCTACAGCGCCTTTATTCGTCTGACCGCCCGTGACCGTGTGCATCTGGCGAATATCATGCGCAAAATCCGCGTGATGCCAGACGTGATTAAAGTCACCCGAAACCGAAATTAATGTTTTATGAACCCAACACGTTATGCACGCATCTGCGAAATGCTCGCCAGGCGGCAGCCTGATCTGACCGTCTGCATGGAGCAGGTCCACAAACCTCATAACGTTTCTGCGATTATTCGTACCGCAGATGCCGTTGGCGTACATGAAGTTCACGCCGTCTGGCCTGGTAGCCGCATGCGCACCATGGCTTCGGCAGCGGCGGGTAGTAACAGCTGGGTACAGGTGAAAACACACCGCACCATTGGCGATGCCGTCGCTCATCTCAAAGGCCGGGGCATGCAGATTCTGGCAACCCATCTTTCTGATAACGCTGTCGATTTCCGCGAAATTGATTACACTCGCCCGACCTGCATTTTGATGGGACAGGAGAAAACGGGCATCACGCAGGAAGCATTGGCCCTGGCGGATCAGGACATCATCATTCCGATGATCGGCATGGTGCAGTCGCTGAATGTTTCCGTTGCCTCAGCCCTCATTCTTTACGAAGCCCAGCGTCAGCGGCAAAATGCAGGCATGTACCTGCGTGAAAACAGCATGTTGCCGGAAGCAGAGCAACAACGCCTGTTGTTTGAAGGCGGCTATCCGGTGCTGGCGAAAGTCGCAAAACGCAAAGGCCTGCCTTATCCCCACGTCAATCAGCAAGGCGAGATCGAAGCTGATGCCGACTGGTGGGCTACTATGCAGGCTGCAGGGTAAGTGCCATGAAAGGTCGCCTGTTAGATGCTGTCCCACTCAGTTCCCTAACGGGCGTTGGCGCAGCACTTAGTAACAAACTGGCGAAAATCAACCTGCATACCGTGCAGGATCTACTCTTACACCTTCCCCTGCGCTACGAAGATCGCACCCATCTCTACCCCATCGGAGAACTACTGCCGGGCGTTTATGCCACGGTGGAAGGCGAAGTGCTGAACTGCAATATCTCCTTCGGCGGTCGGCGGATGATGACCTGCCAGATCAGCGACGGTTCCGGCATCCTCACCATGCGCTTTTTCAATTTCAGCGCGGCAATGAAAAATAGCCTGGCGACGGGCCGCCGTGTACTGGCTTATGGCGAAGCAAAGCGCGGTAAATATGGTGCGGAGATGATCCACCCGGAATACCGCGTGCAGGGCGATCTCAGCACGCCAGAATTACAGGAAACGCTCACGCCGGTTTATCCAACAACGGAAGGCGTAAAGCAGGCCACGCTGCGTAAATTAACCGACCAGGCGCTGGATCTGCTCGACACCTGCGCCATTGAAGAACTCCTGCCGCCGGAACTGTCACAAGGAATGATGACGCTACCGGAAGCGTTGCGCACTTTGCACCGCCCGCCACCGACGCTACAGCTTAGCGATCTGGAAACCGGGCAGCATCCGGCGCAACGTCGTCTGATTCTGGAAGAACTGCTGGCGCACAACCTCAGCATGTTAGCCTTACGTGCCGGAGCACAGCGTTTTCATGCCCAGCCGCTGAGCGCCAATGATGCGCTGAAAAATAAACTCCTCGCAGCCTTACCGTTCAAGCCAACGGGCGCACAGGCACGCGTAGTGGCGGAGATCGAGCGCGATATGGCGCTGGATGTGCCGATGATGCGCCTGGTACAGGGCGATGTAGGTTCCGGTAAAACGCTGGTCGCCGCCCTCGCCGCGCTGCGTGCGATTGCCCACGGCAAACAGGTGGCATTGATGGCACCAACCGAATTACTCGCCGAACAGCACGCCAATAACTTCCGCAACTGGTTTGAACCGCTCGGTATCGAAGTGGGCTGGCTCGCCGGTAAGCAGAAAGGCAAAGCGCGACTGTCTCAGCAGGAAGCCATCGCCAGCGGTCAGGTGCAGATGATTGTTGGTACGCACGCCATCTTCCAGGAACAGGTGCAGTTTAACGGTCTGGCGCTGGTGATTATCGACGAACAACATCGCTTTGGCGTGCATCAGCGTCTGGCGTTATGGGAGAAAGGCCAGCAGCAAGGCTTCCATCCGCATCAGTTGATCATGACCGCCACGCCGATCCCCCGCACGCTGGCAATGACGGCGTATGCCGATCTCGATACCTCGGTGATAGATGAGCTGCCGCCAGGCCGCACGCCAGTGACTACGGTCGCTATTCCTGATACCCGCCGTACCGACATCATTGACCGCGTGCGCCACGCCTGCATAACTGAAGGTCGTCAGGCGTACTGGGTTTGTACGTTGATTGAAGAGTCGGAATTGCTGGAAGCGCAGGCGGCGGAAGCTACCTGGGAAGAGTTGAAACTGGCGCTACCAGAGTTGAACGTTGGCCTGGTACACGGGCGGATGAAACCTGCCGAGAAACAGGCGGTGATGGCGTCGTTTAAACAAGGTGAGCTACACCTGCTGGTTGCCACAACCGTTATTGAAGTCGGCGTTGATGTGCCTAACGCCAGTCTGATGATTATCGAAAACCCGGAGCGTCTGGGTCTGGCGCAGTTACACCAGCTTCGCGGGCGTGTAGGTCGTGGTGCGGTGGCTTCTCACTGCGTGCTGCTCTACAAAACGCCGCTCTCCAAAACCGCGCAAATTCGGCTGCAAGTGCTGCGCGACAGCAACGACGGTTTTGTGATTGCACAGAAAGACTTAGAGATTCGCGGACCGGGTGAACTGTTAGGTACGCGTCAGACGGGTAATGCTGAGTTTAAAGTGGCGGATTTACTGCGCGATCAGGCGATGATCCCGGAAGTTCAGCGCCTGGCGCGACATATTCACGAACGTTACCCACAACAAGCAAAAGCCCTGATAGAACGCTGGATGCCGGAGATGGAACGTTACTCCAACGCATGACCAGACTCATCACAAGACAAGTCACGCAGTAAATCTTCAATCTGGATAGTGAGGATATCCATTGCCTCATACGCATCCTGTGCAATTCGCGCCGCCATTGCGCCTTCCGGTTCACCACGCAGAATTTCAGCCGCTGCCTGTACGCCAGCCACAATCATTTCAGGTGTTAACATTTGGCGAAGAAAAGCGCGATTATCAGAGGACCAGCCATCTTTATGGCCTAATGGATGCCCCCAGCCTATCCATTCTTGCGACCATAACGGATTGGCTTCTATGGGATAAATTAGATGCGCGGCATACTGAATAGCACACACCGCTTTTCCTGGCGTATCCAGCGCCCACCAGCGCGACCAGAGAGAACGAATTAACGGCGCGGCCCCACCCAGAGTATTGAACACCGCCAGCCAGCAAAGAACGTTATTGAAACCACGCTCGTTATCCATACGCTGCAACGCGGTGTCCAGTAAAAATTGCCGTACCTGCTGGCGTTGGGAAGCATTCATCATCTCCTGCCAGAGATAGGGTCGACACAATGCCTTCATTAAGGATTCTTCGAAGTGATCACCATAACCGCCAGCTAAAACGGTTTCATGCCATTGCGCCAGGCAGAGCGGAAACAGATAGCGAAACAACTCTATTTGCATCGGTTCGTTATAAACGAGATTGAGTACATAATAAGCACTCAAATCCCGTTCGCTGATCTGCTGCCACTCTTTAGCCGCCAGCGCCTTGAGTTCGGCATCTGCGTAATCAAATTCCGTTTCCCATACACAGAGCACTGGCGGCTCATCACCAAAAATATGGCGACAGTGTTCACGTAGCGTTTCCGGTTCCTTCCGACGCTTTTTCATTTTTAACCGGCAAAAATCGGCAACATTAAATACAGCTTAATCACCAGCGCATTGACGATATCGATAAAGAACGCACCGACCATCGGCACCACCAAAAACGCCATGTGCGACGGGCCAAAGCGTTCAGTGATCGCCTGCATGTTGGCGATTGCCGTTGGCGTTGCACCGAGGCCAAAACCACAGTGACCCGCAGCCAGCACTGCCGCATCGTAGTTTTTGCCCATCATGCGCCAGGTAACGAAGATGGCATACAACGCCATGAAGATGGTCTGTACCACCAGAATCGCCAGCATCGGCAGCGCCAGCGAAGCCAGCTCCCACAGTTTCAGCCCCATCAGCGCCATCGCCAGGAACAACGACAGGCTTACGTTACCCAGCACGGATACCGCACGCTCAAAGACGCGGTAAAAGCCCATCATTGACAGACCGTTGCTCAGAATCACGCCAACAAACAGTACACAGACGAAGGTCGGCAGTTCAAAAGCAGTGCCAGCCAAAAGTTGCGCAACAATTTTCCCCACCGTCAGGCAGATAGCAATCAGCGCGATAGTTTCAATCAGCACCAGCGAGGTGATCATGCGTCCCACATCCGGCTTTTCAAACGCCGTCGGGACTTCCTGGTCATCCGGAATACCGTTCGGCGTGGTGGAGTGTTTCACCAGATAGCGCGCCACCGGACCGCCAATCAAGCCGCCCAGCACCAGACCGAACGTTGCACAGGCCATCGCCACTTCCGTCGCATTGGTGAAGCCATAACGTTCAATGAACAATTTACTCCACGCAGCGCCCGTACCGTGACCGCCGGAAAGCGTAATAGAACCGGCCAACAGCCCCATCAGCGGATCAAGCCCTAACAGGCTAGCCATACCAATGCCAATGGCATTTTGCATCACCAACAGACCAACAACCACAATCAAGAAGATGCCAACCACACGCCCACCGGCACGCAAACTGGCAATGTTGGCGTTCAGGCCAATGGTGGCGAAGAAAGCCAGCATTAACGGATCGCGCAGGGACATATCAAAGTTGACTTCCCAGCCCATGCTTTTTTTCAGTACTAGTAGCGCCAGCGCCACCAACAAACCACCCGCAACAGGTTCCGGTATGGTGTATTTCTTCAAAAAGGAGACGGAATGGACCAACTTACGCCCGAGCAGCAACGTCAGCGTTGCGGCAACAAGCGTTGCTAAAGTATCGAGATGAAACATAGTTACTCCTTTGTATCCGCATCACTCTTTCATACTCGTCATACTTCATCGCGCAGTGGCAACTTCATGAACTATGACGGGTATCGAGTTATGCTTTCCTGGGTCAAATTCTCAGCTGTTAATGAACAAATGGCATGGATTTTAAGCAGAAAAATACCAAAAGTTATATAAAAAAGTGCATTTATCTCATTTAAATATTTAGATGAGGATGTGGCAAACGTTTGCTTTTCTCTTTCGGTCAGCTAAAATGCCCGCTTTGCTACCACGGGATTGTTTTCGATGTCTGTTTCCACCCTCGAGTCAGAAAATGCGCAACCGGTTGCGCAGACTCAAAACAGCGAACTGATTTACCGTCTTGAAGATCGTCCGCCGCTTCCTCAAACCCTGTTTGCCGCCTGTCAGCATCTGCTGGCGATGTTCGTTGCGGTGATCACGCCAGCGCTATTAATCTGCCAGGCGCTGGGTTTACCGGCACAAGACACGCAACACATTATTAGTATGTCGCTGTTTGCCTCCGGTGTGGCATCGATTATTCAAATTAAGGCCTGGGGTCCGGTTGGCTCCGGGCTGTTGTCTATTCAGGGCACCAGCTTCAACTTTGTTGCCCCGCTGATTATGGGCGGTACCGCGCTGAAAACCGGTGGTGCTGATGTTCCTACCATGATGGCGGCTTTGTTCGGCACGTTGATGCTGGCAAGTTGCACCGAGATGGTGATCTCCCGCGTTCTGCATCTGGCGCGCCGCATTATTACGCCGCTGGTTTCTGGCGTTGTGGTGATGATTATCGGCCTGTCGCTAATTCAGGTTGGGTTAACGTCCATTGGCGGCGGTTACGCAGCCATGAGCGATAACACCTTCGGCGCACCGAAAAATCTGCTGCTGGCAGGCGTGGTCTTAGCCTTAATTATCCTGCTTAACCGTCAACGTAACCCTTACTTACGCGTGGCCTCACTGGTGATTGCGATGGCGGCCGGATATGCGCTGGCGTGGTTTATGGGCATGTTGCCAGAAAGCAACGAACCGATGACGCAAGAACTGATTATGGTGCCAACGCCGCTCTATTACGGTCTTGGCATTGAATGGAGTCTGCTGCTGCCGCTGATGCTGGTCTTTATGATCACTTCGCTGGAAACCATTGGCGATATCACGGCGACCTCTGACGTTTCCGAACAGCCAGTGTCCGGTCCGCTGTACATGAAACGCCTGAAAGGCGGCGTGCTGGCAAACGGCCTGAACTCGTTTGTTTCGGCGGTGTTTAACACCTTCCCGAACTCCTGCTTCGGGCAAAACAACGGAGTGATCCAGTTGACTGGTGTTGCCAGCCGCTATGTCGGTTTTGTCGTCGCGCTGATGTTGATCGTGCTGGGTCTGTTCCCGGCAGTGAGCGGTTTTGTACAACACATTCCAGAACCGGTTCTGGGCGGCGCAACGCTTGTAATGTTTGGCACCATCGCCGCCTCCGGTGTGCGTATCGTTTCTCGTGAGCCGCTGAACCGTCGGGCGATTCTGATTATCGCGCTGTCGCTGGCGGTTGGTCTGGGCGTGTCTCAGCAGCCGCTGATTTTGCAGTTTGCCCCTGAATGGCTGAAAAACCTGCTCTCCTCCGGGATCGCCGCGGGCGGTATTACTGCCATCGTGCTGAATCTGATTTTCCCACCAGAAAAACAGTAATTCACTGGCGGCGGTAAGATAATTACCGCCGCAGTCTCACCTCTTTCACCATTCCCGCCTTGAGGATTGCGCGTAAATCGTGCATAACTCCCTTATGTGCATTTCACGGGATGGAAGACCATGAAATTTATTGGGAAGCTGCTTCTCTACATTCTCATCGCTCTGTTAGTGGTGATCGCTGGCCTCTATTTTCTTCTGCAAACCCGCTGGGGAGCAGAACATATCAGCGCATGGGTTTCCGAGAATAGCGACTATCATCTGGCCTTCGGGGCGATGGATCACCGTTTTTCCGCGCCATCTCATATCGTGCTGGAGAACGTCACGTTTGGTCGTGATGGTCAGCCCGCGACCCTGGTGGCAAAAAGTGTCGACATTGCGCTAAGCAGTCGGCAACTGACCGAACCACGCCATGTCGATACCATCCTGCTGGAAAACGGGACGCTGAATCTCACCGACCAGACCGCGCCGCTACCGTTCAAAGCCGATCGTCTGCAACTGCGTGATATGGCGTTTAATAGCCCGAATAGCGAATGGAAACTGAGCGCGCAGCGGGTAAATGGCGGCGTGGTTCCGTGGTCACCAGAAGCCGGTAAAGTGCTGGGTACGAAGGCGCAGATTCAGTTTAGTGCCGGATCGCTTTCGCTCAATGATGTTCCTGCCACCAATGTACTGATTGAAGGCAGTATTGATAACGATCGCGTTACGCTGACTAACCTGGGTGCCGACATCGCCCGCGGGACATTAACCGGAAACGCGCAGCGTAACGCCGACGGCAGCTGGCAAGTGGAAAATCTGCGCATGGCGGATATCCGTCTACAAAGCGAAAAATCGCTAACCGACTTCTTTGCGCCATTACGCTCTGTCCCGTCGTTGCAGATTGGTCGCCTGGAAGTGATCGATGCTCGTTTGCAAGGTCCGGACTGGGCGGTGACCGACCTCGATCTCAGCTTGCGCAACATGACCTTCAGTAAAGATGACTGGCAGACACAAGAAGGCAAACTGTCGATGAACGCTAGCGAGTTCATTTATGGTTCGCTGCATTTATTTGACCCGATTATAAACGCGGAATTTTCCCCGCAGGGCGTAGCGCTGCGCCAGTTCACCAGCCGCTGGGAAGGGGGTATGGTCAGAACGTCAGGGAACTGGCTGCGTGACGGGAAAACGTTGATCCTTGATGATGCGGCAATTGCCGGGCTGGAATATACCTTGCCGAAAAACTGGCAACAGTTGTGGATGGAAACGACACCCGGTTGGTTAAACAGCCTGCAACTGAAGAGATTTAGCGCCAGCCGCAATCTGATCATTGATATCGACCCTGACTTCCCGTGGCAGCTCACCGCGCTCGATGGTTACGGTGCCAACCTGACGCTGGTTACCGATCATAAATGGGGCGTCTGGAGTGGCTCGGCGAATCTGAATGCCGCCGCCGCGACATTCAATCGTGTTGATGTTCGTCGCCCGTCGCTGGCGCTGACCGCCAACAGCAGCACGGTGAATATCAGCGAACTGAGTGCATTTACTGAAAAAGGCATTCTGGAAGCCACCGCCAGTGTTTCACAAACGCCACAACGTCAGACACATATCAGCCTGAATGGACGCGGTGTGCCGGTGAATATTTTGCAACAGTGGGGATGGCCTAAATTACCGTTGACTGGCGACGGCAATATTCAGCTTACCGCCAGTGGCGATATTCAGGCCAATGTCCCGTTGAAACCTACGGTTAGCGGGCAATTGCATGCCGTGAACGCCGCAAAGCAGCAAGTGACTCAAACCATGAATGCTGGCATCGTTTCCAGCGGTGAAGTTACATCGACGGAGCCGGTGCGGTAAACATCAATCTCGCCGGGTACGACTCAGACGTACCCGGCATTCCATCAATAGATTACAACGTAATTGTCAGCGCATTCCCTTGAGGCTTCACCACCAGCCCCTGCTCACTTTCAGCCTGCGAACCGTCTTGCAGACCATTTACTTTCACAACATTGCGCAGGCACAGCGTCCAGTTCTTCGCCTCGCCCGCACCAGTCACAGTAATCGTGTTGCCAGTACGTGCTGCTTTTAAAGTAAAGATCACCGATCCGTCAGTAGCGGGCACTTCACAGACGGCTTCATGCCCGTCTTGCAGATTAAAGAGGTGGAATGCCGTGCCTTCGTGCCACACGTAATCGGGACGTTGATCGTTGTTGCCCAGCGCCAGTAGGGTGTTATCACGCACATAAATGGGCAGACTCAGGAAGCTGTGCTGCTGTTTATGCCAGCGACTACCGTCGAGCTCATCGTTGTGCCACAGGTGTGTCCAGCGACCTTCCGGCAGGTAGAACTGCACATCGCCCGCTTCAGTGAACACCGGCGCAACCATCACGTTGTCGCCTAACATGTATTGACGGTCAAGGTAATCACAAGCCGGATCGTCCGGGAACTCCATCATCATGGCCCGCATCATCGGCGTACCCCGCGCGTTCGCACGCGCAGCTTCACGATACAGATACGGCATCATGCGGCATTTCAGTTGCGTGAAGAAGCGCACCACATCACAGGACTCATCATCGTAGGCCCACGGCACACGATAAGATTTGCTACCGTGTAAACGGCTATGGCTGGAGAGCAAACCAAACGCGCACCAGCGTTTGTAAACGTGCGCCGGAGCGGTATTTTCAAAGCCGCCGATATCGTGGCTCCAGAAGCCAAAACCTGAAAGGCCAATAGACAAACCACCGCGCAGGCTTTCCGCCATTGATTCGTAGTTAGCGTAACAATCGCCACCCCAGTGTACCGGGAATTTCTGCGCACCGACGGAGGCCGAGCGGGCAAACAAGACAGCTTCTTCCTCACCAACGGTGTCCTTGAGCACGTTCCACACCAGTTCGTTGTAGATGTACGCATAATGGTTATGCATTTTCTGCGGATCGGAACCGTCAAACCACTGAACATCAGTTGGGATACGTTCGCCAAAGTCGGTCTTAAAGCAATCAACGCCCATCGCGACCAGACCTTTCAGTTTGTCGGCGTACCATTTGCAGGCATCCGGATTGGTAAAGTCATAAATCGCCAGACCTGGCTGCCATTTATCCCACTGCCATAGCGAACCGTCCGGGCGTTTGAGTAAATAGCCTTTCTCTTGTAACTCTTTAAAGACGGGGGATTTTTGACCGATATAGGGGTTAATCCAGACGCAGATTTTCAGTCCTTTCGCTTTCAGGCGGCGGATCATCCCTTCCGGGTCAGGGAAAGTCAGCGGGTCCCACTCAAAATCGCACCACTGGAAGGCTTTCATCCAGAAACAGTCAAAGTGGAAAACATGCAGCGGCAGATTGCGTTCCGCCATACCATCGATAAAGCTGTTTACCGTCGCTTCGTCGTAGTTGGTGGTAAATGAAGTGGTTAGCCACAGGCCGAAGGACCACGCGGGCGGCAGCGCCGGACGACCAGTAAAGCGGGTATAACGATCAAGTACCGCTTTCGGCGTCGGGCCGTCGATAACAAAGTATTCGAGATATTCACTCTCAACGCTGAACTGCACTTTGGAGACTTTCTCCGATCCCACTTCAAAAGAGACACACTGGGGATGATTGACCAGTACCCCATAACCACGGTTAGTCATGTAGAACGGGATATTTTTATACGCCTGTTCAGTACTTGTGCCGCCGTCCCGGTTCCAGGTCTCTACCGTCTGGCCATTGCGCACCAGGGCAGTAAAGCGCTCTCCCAGACCGTAAACTGTTTCGCCAACGCCAAGATCAAGCCGCTCAAACATATAATTGCGTTGATTATTCGTGTCCTGCACGTAGCCATTATTTTTCACCTGACTACCGGTAATACGTTCGCCGTTGCTCAGAAAATCCAGTGACCAGAACTCACCTTTGCTGACACGCGCGCTTAAGTTGCCACTTTTAAACTCAGCATAACGTTCTGTGTTTTCGATTGTGACCTTCACGTCCTGCAAAATATTGAGCGGATAATGAGGACCGTTATTCAGCGCCCCCTGAAAATGCTCAATCCGCACACCGACAATACCTTCCTGTGGGGAGAAAAAGCGCAACGTAAATAAAGGCGTATCAAGCTGCCAGGTACGTTCACGCACATCACGGGGGGCAGCATAGACCACCATTTCATTATCCTGCTGTTCAACCTCGAACACCTGAAGCGGGTGAATCAAATTGAGGCCAGGTTGAATCAACCAGTTTCCATCGCTAATTTTCATTGCCGTTCCTTAGTTCTGCACTTCTTGAGAGGTGAATTGTTGCTGGCAACGGCGTTTACCCTGAGCCAGCTGTTCCATAACGGTTTTCAGATTGTGCGTCGTGAGTGAGTAGTAGCGTTTAGCGATAATCGCGCTCAGCAAATAACAGATCGCCGGAACAATCGTGAATAGCGCAATAATGATGCTAATCGTGGCGCTGTTCTGCGCTTTTTCTGCCGCATCATATCCGCCATAAGCCAGCATCCAGCCGATAAGAGCGCCGCCGAAGGCCAACCCCAGTTTGAGCACAAACAGCGTGCCAGCAAAACTGATCCCGGTCAGGCGTTTACCATTGCACCACTCGCCGTAGTCGACGGTATCGGACATCATTACCCACTGGATAGGTGTCACCAGTTGATGCAACACACCAATCACGAAGATGAAGACAAACATAGTGATGCTGGCCTGCATGGGAACAAAGAACATCGCGAGGCTAATCACTGCCAGCAGGGCGTTCGTCCACCAGAAGATAGTGACTTTACATTTCCAGTCGGTCAGAGGTTTTGCCAGTGCGGAACCAATCAGGTTACCCACGCAATAAGTGGTGAGAAAAGCGACAAACACTTCCGGCGTGCCCAAAATCCATGTGACGTAATACATCATCGCCCCACCGCGTACGCACACCGCCAGGATATTGAAAATGGTTAGTAAACCGACAATCCGCCACTGGTCGTTTTGCCAGATATCACGTAAATCTTCCCGCATAGACGTTGTTGTAGGTGGTGCTTCAACGCGTTCTTTAGTGGTGAAGAAACAAAATGCCAGCATCATGAATGCCACCACGGAAAGGACCGCGATACCGCCCTGGAAACCGAGTGGTTTATTATCACCGCCAATTAAATTAACCAGTGGCATCATCAGAACAGTAGAAAGCATGCCTCCCGCGGTCGCCAGCACAAAACGCCAGGATTGCAGCGAGATACGCTGAGTCGGGTCATTGGTGATTACACCACCCAATGCGCAGTAAGGGATATTGACGACGGTATAAAGTAAGGTAAGTAGGGTGTAAGTAATTGCTGCATAGATCATTTTGCCGTTCATACTGAGATCTGGCGTGCTATAGGCCAGTACACAGACGATCCCGAATGGCAGTGCGCCAAACAGTACCCACGGACGAAATTTACCCCAGCGAGAGCGCGTTCGATCGGCCAACAACCCCATGCAAGGATCGGAAATCGCATCCAGTGCACGAGCGACCAAAAACATGGTTCCGACAAATCCGGCAGGAATGCCAAAAATATCGGTATAAAAGAACATCATATATAACATTACGTTATCGAAAATAATGTGGCTGGCGGCGTCTCCCATGCCATAACCAATTTTCTCTTTAACGGACAACACTTCACTCTTCATCTGCTTTTCCTTGATGCTATAGGGGTGCTGAGACCGATAACGCATTTTGTAAACCATCCCTGTGAGAGCGAATATTCCGATATCTGGTTATTAATTTATGATTCTTGTTTTATGTGATCGTGGTAGCGTTAATTCCGCTCATATATCATTGTAAAATATGGGTTTTATATGAACTATAATGCTTTCGTGATAATACGCTGCGTGTATTAGGCGGAAAAAACTGATCTGGGGGATGTAGAAACTCAAGGAAGTAGCTATAATGCGCCCCGCCTCCATGTAGCAATCGAGGCGCGGAAGATCGTCGTCTCCGGTGAGGCGGCTGGACTTCAAATCCAGTTGGGGCCGCCAGCGGTCCCGGGCAGGTTCGACTCCTGTGATCTTCCGCCAAAATGCCTCTCCTGACGTTCTCCAACCCCTTGTAATACTGTCAATCCAGATATTTTCTACTGCTCAATATTCAATCGGCTTCAGGAATACCTGGTCTAAGGTTTTGTGATGGACGATGAGCGGCTGAAGAATCCGCCTGTCGGTTCTTCTGTCCTCGAACGCATCCGCGATATTCACGCCAGTATGCGCCGTGTTTATTTGCAGGTGATTTGCCCCCCTGCTGACTCTCAGCCAACTGTATCGCCATTAAGGTGAAGATGTTGTTTTACTCGCCCCAGAACACCCTTTTTTATACGACTATTCTATTTCTTTAACCGCTGGCGAAAAAAACTGACTATAAACTTCACCAATAATCAGACTGCCATCAAGATTAATTTGTTCATTTAATATATCAAATCAACTTGTTTTATTTTTACTATCAAAAATAGCTCATTGCCTTACTATAATTAATATATAAATTCGGTAATTAATTCTTAACATGCTTTTACTAATAATCTCAATTGCTGGCCCTATAATATTGCGCTAGCATTGCTTTCTGGTTGTATCAGCGATACTCAAAAATTCTTAATACAATACTCATTCGACTGGTACTTATTTGTAACTCAGTTATATTTTTTCGCCCGGTGATTCAGAAGAATGCAAAAAACGGCTACCACTCCATCAAAAATACTTGATCTCACTGCCGCGGCATTTTTACTTGTCGCCTTTCTGACGGGTATTGCGGGCGCTCTTCAGACTCCTACCCTAAGTATATTCCTCGCAGATGAACTGAAAGCCCGTCCTATAATGGTAGGTTTTTTCTTCACCGGTAGCGCTATTATGGGAATTCTGGTCAGTCAATTTCTGGCAAGGCACTCCGATAAACAAGGCGACCGTAAATTACTGATTCTGCTATGTTGCTTATTTGGAGTGCTGGCCTGCACGCTTTTTGCGTGGAATCGCAACTACTTCATTCTCCTCTCAACGGGCGTACTTCTGAGTAGTTTTGCTTCCACCGCAAACCCGCAAATGTTCGCCCTCGCCCGTGAACACGCCGACAGAACAGGCCGTGAGACGGTCATGTTCAGTACATTTTTACGTGCTCAGATCTCGCTTGCCTGGGTTATCGGGCCACCGCTCGCTTATGAACTGGCAATGGGATTTAGTTTTAAAGTGATGTATCTCACCGCAGCCATCGCATTTGTTGTTTGCGGACTGATAGTCTGGTTGTTTTTGCCATCAATACAAAGAAATATTCCTGTCGTTACCCAACCCGTAGAAATTTTACCCTCCACCCACAGGAAGCGGGATACGCGGCTACTTTTTGTGGTCTGTTCAATGATGTGGGCGGCGAATAATCTCTACATGATAAATATGCCGCTATTTATTATTGATGAACTGCATCTAACCGATAAACTGGCTGGAGAAATGATTGGTATCGCTGCCGGTCTGGAAATTCCGATGATGTTAATCGCAGGCTATTACATGAAACGTATTGGCAAGCGACTATTAATGCTCATTGCTATCGTGAGTGGAATGTGTTTTTACGCCAGCGTACTCATGGCGACGACTCCGGCGGTTGAGCTGGAATTGCAAATTCTTAATGCCATCTTCCTTGGTATTCTCTGTGGTATCGGCATGCTTTATTTTCAGGACTTGATGCCTGAAAAAATAGGCTCTGCGACAACGTTATATGCAAATACTTCACGCGTCGGCTGGATTATCGCCGGCTCTGTTGACGGAATTATGGTTGAAATCTGGAGCTACCATGCGTTGTTCTGTCTGGCGATAGGGATGTTGGGTATTGCGATGATTTGCCTGCTGTTTATTAAAGATATTTAGCTCACCAGTCTGGGCTAAGAAAAATCGGCGTGGCGCAAACAGAGCCATCCTCGCCATTTTTGCTATCATGCCTGCATACATAAACGACAAAACAGTATGCAGAGGGAAAAATGGGTTCCACCAGAAAGGGGATGCTGAACGTTCTGATTGCCGCCGTGTTGTGGGGAAGTTCAGGGGTCTGCGCGCAATACATCATGGAGCAAAGCCAGATGTCGTCGCAGTTTTTGACTATGACGCGTTTGATATTCGCCGGTTTGATTCTACTGACGCTGTCATTTGTTCATGGCGATAAAATCTTTTCTATTATTAACAATCATAAAGATGCCATTAGCCTGCTGATTTTTTCCGTGGTTGGCGCGCTAACTGTACAGCTCACTTTTTTGCTAACCATCGAAAAATCGAACGCAGCCACGGCAACGGTGCTGCAATTCCTCTCACCGACGATTATCGTCGCCTGGTTCTCACTGGTGCGTAAATCGCGCCCGGGCATTCTGGTTTTCTGCGCTATTTTGACATCGCTGGTCGGGACTTTTTTATTGGTGACACACGGTAATCCGACGTCATTATCGATCTCTCCTGCCGCGTTGTTCTGGGGCATTGCCTCGGCATTTGCTGCTGCATTCTATACCACCTATCCCTCAACGCTAATTGCCCGCTATGGCACGTTACCAGTCGTCGGCTGGAGTATGCTGATTGGCGGTCTGATTCTGTTGCCTTTTTATGCCAGACAAGGAACAAACTTTGTCGTTAACGGCAGTTTGATTCTGGCGTTTTTTTATTTGGTGGTCATTGGTACGTCCCTGACATTTAGTCTGTACCTGAAAGGAGCACAATTAATTGGCGGTCCAAAAGCCAGCATTTTGAGCTGTGCAGAACCATTAAGTAGCGCGCTACTCTCTTTGCTGTTGCTGGGGATCACGTTCACATTACCGGACTGGCTGGGAACGCTGCTGATTCTGTCATCGGTGATTTTGATTTCAATGGATTCCCGTCGCCGCGCCAGAAAAATAAATCGTCCGGCGCGGCATGAGTGAGAATTACCAGCCAGGCACCGCGCCACCGTTAAAAATGGTTTCTGCCGCTTTAGCGACTTCGGGTGATTGATAAGATTGCAGAAATTCCTTCACGTTTTCTGCATTCTTATTATCTTCCCGTGCCACCAAAATATTCACATACGGCGAATTCTTATCTTCAATAAATACGCTGTCGTGCACCGGAGAAAGCCCTGTCTGCTGAATGTAAGTGGTGCTGATAATCGCTACATCAACTTTGGGATCATCCAGTACGCGCGGGAGCTGCGCCCCCTCGAGTTCCATAATCTGCAAATGACGAGGATTATCGGTTATATCCAGCGCGGTAGGTAATAACCCTTTTCCCTCTTTCAGAGTAATTAGCTTCTCTTTTTGCAACAGTAAAAGCGCACGACCAAGGTTGGTCGGGTCGTTGGGGATCGCCACTGTCGCGCCTTCTTTTATTTGCGCCACACTTTTGATTTTTTTGGAATAACCCGCCATGGGGAAGACAAACGTATTTCCCACCGCTACCAGTTTATAACCATGCGCCTGATTATCTTGTTCGAGAAAGGGTCGATGCTGAAAGACATTCGCATCAAGTTCGCCATGATTTGTCGCATCGTTCGGTAGCAACGAACCGCTAAATCCTACCAGTTCAACATCGAGACCATATTTCTCTTTTGCTACCTTTTTAGCGACTTCCGCGACATCTTGTTCTGCGCCATTTATAACGCCAACTTTAATGTGTTTTGTATCGCTGCCACTCTGGTCGCAACCTGCCAGCAGAATTCCTGCCAGCAATAATGCGGCCCCCGCCCGTAGATGATGTGTTGTCAGTTTCACTTTTTTATCCTTTTATTAATGATTACCTGACTATAGCGGTAAGGTCGCTGCGGTTTAAAAAACGAAACGCTATCGATAAGAATAAAAAGGAATAAAAGTGGAATATAAAGTCTGGCACTTCTTACTGACCACGCAAGCGCGTTTCGTACAGCATGATGAGAGCGATGAAAGCAAACTACACTTATGCTTCATTCGATACACATTTGTAAAAGGTTGAATCCATGAAACCAACGACACTACTGCTTATTTTCACTTTTTTCGCTATGCCAGGCATCGTATACGCCGAGTCGCCTTTTAGCTCACTGCAGTCCGCAAAAGAGAAAACCACGGTATTACAAGATTTACGTAAAATTTGCACGCCACAGGCGTCATTATCAGATGAAGCGTGGGAAAAGTTAATGTTGTCAGATGAAAACAATAAACAACATATACGCGAAGCCATCGTGGCGATGGAACGTAATAATCAGAGCAATTATTGGGAAGCGTTGGGTAAGGTAGAATGCCCGGATATGTAAGAACAGCAACAACTACTGACCAACGCTTCTTTACCTGATATCAGGATTTCTTCATTTTCACCTTTGCAGTAACCAACAATGCAGTCAGCAACATCAATGTGCCGGACAACATCAACGGCGAAGTCAGACCAATATTATCCAGCGCATAACCGCCGATTGCCGCGCCACAGGTATTAGCAAGCTGAATAACCGCCACCTGAATAGACCCGGCTTTTTCTGCCTGATCGGCCAGCGAGCGGGTGATCCACGTTGACCAGCCGACGGGAACCAATGCAAAAGTTAGCCCCCAGATAATCGCCACGCCGGTAGCAACGATTTTATCGCTTCCCCACAACGTCAGTACCAACGCACTCACAGCCAGTATTAACGGCGCGCCTGCTAAGGCCAGTTTTACCGAACGTTTAAGAATGAACGACGAAAGCGACGTACCAATAAAGCTGGCGATACCAAAACTCAACAGCACCAGCGTTAAGCCATCCACGCCGAATCCCGCCAGGTTCATATACACCGGGCGAATATACGTGAAGAAAGCAAACTGCCCGGCGAAAGACATGAAGATGGCGATCATCCCTGCCATCACACCCGGACGTTGTAATAAGCGGAAAGTATTTTGTTTCTGATGCGAGGGTTCGCCTGGCAGTGAAGGCAATGATTTGATAATCCAGAAAATACACAACACGCCCATCACCGCCGCCGCATTAAAGACATTGCGCCAACCGATAAGCTCGCCTAAAAAACTGCCCAACGGCGCGGCAATCACCAGCGCAATAGAAACCGCGCCGAAGATCACCGACAGCGCCTTCGGCACCGTACGCGGCGGTACCAGACGCATGGTCAGCGACGCCGACATCGCCCAGAACCCGCCCAGCGCCAGCCCCAGACAGGCACGACCGATTAAAAGCAAACTGAATGAGTTGGCAAAGGAAACCAGCAAACAGGAGAGCGTCAGCAAAACGGCAAACAAAATAACAACGTAGCGGCGGTCAGTGGCCTGAATTGTCTGGGTAATAAACAAACTGGCAAACATTGCCACAAAGGCGGTCACGGTCACCGATTGCCCGGCAACCCCTTCCGAAATGCCTAAATCCTGGGCCATAGGCGTCAACAAACTGACGGGCAAAAACTCAACGATAATCAGACAGGCGACGCAAAACGCCACCGAGAAAACGGCTGACCAGTTCGGTCGGGTGATGGCATCCGCGCCGCGGTTTTCGGCAATAAATTCACTCATGGTGTTACCCGTGGCATGTTTCAGGGGAAAAGCCGACCACTTTAACATTGAAATGTGTGACGCATTTAACGTTTTTGCAACTTTTACGGTGTTGCTTGAGCTGGAGTTAAGATCGAAACGGAACAGGGCAAAGATTACCGGATGCGGCGTGAACGTCTTATCCACCCGACAGGTCAGGCGCGGTCTGTAGGCTGATAAGACGAAGCGGTTTTAATGCAGCCAGTGAACGCCCTCGGCAGGCTGAAAGAACGCGTTATAGCGCATCTGAAAAGCATTAATATCCTGCATTTCAGGTTCGGTTTCGCGCAGAAAACCCAGCGCCAGCCTGACCTGAGCATCGGTAATCGGCGCGGCAAGACGGGCTTTTTGTAAAATCCGATGCCATTGCAGCAGGTTCTGTTCGCTACCATCGACAATGACAATTTGCCAGATGAGCAACACCTGCGCGGCGTTTTGCAGGTGCGACTCATCCGGGCGATGCAAATAACGTAAAAATTCGTCACCGGCTGACTTTCCCATTTGATCGACCATCGACTCCACGGGTACGACATCGATATTCAGCCGATCGCTGAGACGGCGAATCGCTTTTCTGGCCCCGGATGTCAGCACCCGAAAACCAACCACAAACACTACCGCCAGCGTGGCGAGCATTATCCAGATCATGAGTTCTCCTGCGTAATCAGAACTCATGATATCTGGAAACCCTCGCCAGTTACTAATCCACCAGAATAATCTTCAGTGCAAACAGAGCTGCGACCACCACCACACACAGGTTCAGATCGCGCCAGCGCCCGGTGCACACTTTCATGATGCAGTACGACATAAAGCCGAGTGCAATCCCTTCGGTGATCGAGAAAGTAAAGGGCATCATCACCGTGGTAATAAACGCAGGCACCGATTCGGTAAAATCATCCCAGTTAACGCGCGCCAGGCTCGAAGTCATCAGCACGCCAACAAAGATTAACGCTCCGGCGGTTGCGTAAGGAGGAACCATCGCCACCAGCGGTGAGAAGAACATAACCAACAGGAACATAACGCCAACCACAACCGCAGTCAGCCCCGTGCGGCCACCGACTGCCACACCAGAAGTACTTTCAATATAGGCAGTAACAGACGAGGTGCCGATAAACGCACCCGCCACCGAACTGACGCTATCAACATACAGCGCCTTATTCATATTGGGGAATTTACCGTTACCATCTATTAAGCCCGCTTTATCAGTTACACCAATTAATGTTCCTGATGAATCAAATAGGTTGATCAGCATAAAGGAGAAAATGATACCGGCGAGTTCAAGTGTTAACGCGCCGCTCAAATCTACTTCACCAATGACGCCGCTAATATCAGGCGGAATGGAATAGACGCCGCTAAAATGAACATCACCGAAAAATAATCCACAGCAAGACGTCACCACAATAGAAACCAGCACCGCGGCATGAAAATGACGTGATGACAACACGGTTATAATAAAAAACCCTAAAATACCTAACAACACGCCGTGAGAACTTAAATCGCCAATCATCACCAGCGTGTCTTTATTGGCGACAATAACGCCAGTATTTTTTAATCCCATTAAGGCGATAAATAATCCAATTCCGCTGGTGATACCAATACGTAAACTTAAGGGAATGTTGGAGATCATCCAGTACCGGATACGAAACAGCGTGAGCAAAAATAGTCCAACTGCGCCCCAGAATATTGCGCCCATCCCGGTCTGCCAGGAGATGCCCATCGCCCCCACGACCACGAAGGCAAAGAAGGCGTTCAGCCCCATTGCCGGAGCCAGCGCCACGGGTAAGTTAGCAAATATCCCCATCGCAATACTGCCGATACCGGCAATCAAACAGGTGGTAACAAACACCACTTTCGGGTCCATTTGTGCCGCGCCGAGGATTTGCGGGTTCACAAAAACGATGTACACCATGGTTAAAAAAGTGGTCATCCCCGCAATCAATTCTGTGCGGACGGTGGTCCCATGCTGAGGTAGTTTAAATAATCGCGAAAGCGTCCCTGATTCATTACTCACATAATCGGTATTGTCATTATTCATTTTTTTGTCCATTGGAGGAGATTTAATCCCTTGCTTTTGTAAAACAAATGACAACAACGGTTCAGTGATAATTATCACATTTCAATTGCACATTAATGGATATTCTTTAATAATCTCGCGACGTTTCTTTATGATAAATAATAATCAAATTGATAAAATCAAAATGAGAAAAATATGAATAATTCTATTAACCATAAATTTCATCACATTAGCCGGGCTGAATACCAGGAATTGTTAGCCGTTTCCCGTGGCGACGCTGTTGCCGATTATATTATTGATAATGTCTCTATTCTCGACCTGATCAATGGCGGAGAAATTTCCGGCCCAATTGTGATTAAAGGACGTTACATTGCCGGTGTTGGCGCAGAATACGCTGATGCTCCGGCTTTGCAGCGGATTGATGCTCGCGGCGCAACGGCGGTGCCAGGGTTTATTGATGCTCACCTGCATATTGAATCCAGCATGATGACGCCGGTCACTTTTGAAACCGCTACCCTGCCGCGCGGCCTGACGACCGTTATTTGCGACCCTCATGAAATCGTCAACGTGATGGGAGAAGCCGGATTCGCCTGGTTTGCCCGCTGTGCCGAACAGGCAAGGCAAAACCAGTACTTACAGGTCAGCTCTTGCGTACCCGCCCTGGAAGGCTGCGATGTTAACGGTGCCAGTTTTACCCTTGAACAGATGCTCGCCTGGCGGGACCATCCGCAGGTTACCGGCCTTGCAGAAATGATGGACTACCCTGGCGTAATTAGCGGGCAGAATGCGCTGCTCGATAAACTGGATGCATTTCGCCACCTGACGCTGGACGGTCACTGCCCGGGTTTGGGTGGTAAAGAACTTAACGCCTATATTACTGCGGGTATTGAAAACTGCCACGAAAGTTATCAGCTGGAAGAAGGACGCCGGAAATTACAACTCGGCATGTCGTTGATGATCCGCGAAGGGTCCGCTGCCCGCAATCTCAACGCGCTGGCACCGTTGATCAACGAATTTAACAGCCCGCAATGCATGCTCTGTACCGATGACCGTAACCCGTGGGAGATCGCCCATGAAGGACACATCGATGCCTTAATTCGCCGCCTGATCGAACAACACAATGTGCCGCTGCATGTGGCATATCGCGTCGCCAGCTGGTCGACGGCGCGCCACTTTGGTCTGAATCACCTCGGCTTACTGGCACCCGGCAAGCAGGCCGATATCGTCCTGTTGAGCGATGCGCGTAAGGTCACGGTGCAGCAGGTACTGGTGAAAGGCGAGCCGATTGATGCGCAAACCTTACAGGCGGAAGAGTCGGCGAGACTGGCACAATCCGCTCCGCCATATGGCAAACCCATTGCCCGCCAGCCAGTTTCCGCCAGCGACTTTGCCCTGCAATTTACGCCCGGAAAACGCTATCGGGTCATTGACGTCATCCATAACGAATTGATTACGCACTCCCACTCCAGCGTCTACAGCGAAAATGGTTTTGATCGCGATGATGTGAGCTTTATTGCCGTACTTGAGCGTTACGGGCAACGGCTGGCTCCGGCTTGTGGTTTGCTTGGCGGCTTTGGACTGAATGAAGGTGCGCTGGCTGCGACGGTCAGCCATGACAGCCATAATATTGTGGTGATCGGTCGCAGTGCCGAAGAGATGGCGCTGGCGGTCAATCAGGTGATTCAGGATGGCGGCGGGCTGTGCGTGGTACGTAACGGCCAGGTCCAAAGTCATCTGCCGTTGCCCATTGCCGGCCTGATGAGCACCGACCCCTGGGAGG
>ERZ779866.836-NODE-836-length-33565-cov-20.058759_pt1 | contig 33565 bp, 35 predicted proteins | sample MGYA00511248_ERZ779866 | MGnify/ENA primary metagenome ERZ779866 (study PRJEB29588, sample SAMEA2155758) | human gut metagenome | biome: human gut; feature: human-associated habitat; material: faeces | place: Denmark | collected 2008/2010 ... | reverse complement strand
AGTCAGCGTCAGACCAGCCCTTCCACCTTTGAAATTCTTCATCACTCTCGAAGTCAGCTCGTGTGAGACGCACATCCTCGCCGGTTGCGCTGCGGCAGACGATGGCCTCGGCGTCTGTCTTGTTGGCCGCGTAGTCGCTATATGTATTTTTGTACATATGTAAAAACCTCCTTTGTTTTGGTGATAACCAAATCAAAGGAGGCGCGCGCGGGCATGGTAACAAATAAACGCAGGCTACTGAGACGTAGCTTGCGTCTTTTCGCAATATCATAAGTTAATTCCCCGCCATAGTGAAAATTGGGATATGGAGTATTAAGTTGTCCAATTATGCCGACGAAAGGGATTAAACCATAGATTTCATGCGAACACTGTCGGATTATGCGCATGACAGCAAACTGGATATGTCATAACATAGCAAGCATGAACTTCGTATACATAGCAAAAATGCCCCGGAAACAAATATCCGGGGCATTTTTGTCGAGTATGCGTGTTAGAAAGCCTTGATTCAGTTAATTTGTCGAAACATGAATAAAATCGTCATCTATTGCCTCTTAGCGTGCAGATATTGATTGTTAATGCGCAGAAATTGCAGTTTTGGATTGACACAGCAAATGGAAATGGCTATAATTTACTAAAGCGAATCATCAGCGGGGTCCCGCTGATGTCATATTTTCCCTTGGGGAAAATATGATGAGACATTGTTCTGGTGGCCGTGCGGAATTGCGCGTAAGCACAGGGAGAGTGATGCCGGGATCGTGATAGGGCCAGTGTATTTGAATGACATAGAAATTGAAGGAGGTACCTGAGCATGAAACGCATCATATCTGTATTCATGGTGCTGTGCCTGATACTGGCGATAGCACCGGTTGCTTTTGCGACGGGAGATGAAACGTTTGACACATGGGATGGGACGTCGTCTACTACACCTGAACTTGTAGGCGGCGTGTATCAGATCGATTCAGCAGCGGACTTGGTCGGTTTTGCTGCGATGGTCAATAGCGGTGACTATAGCGACGCAGATGCAGTGCTGATGACTGGCATCGACTTGAATGGGGGTACATTTACTCCCATCGGGGCTTATGCCTACAAGGACGAAACAGATGTAATTGGAAACGCCTTTTATTCAGGAGACTTTGACGGAAATAATCATACCATCAAAAACGGAACGATCAGCAACGCTTCAAATATTTACAATATGGGCATTTTCGGATTCGTAAATGGAGGCAGCGTCAGTAACCTTACGGCCACTAGTATAACGGTTAACAGCACCAAAAACACTAATGAATGCTCTACAGGAACAATTATAGGAATACTTTATAAAGGAACTGCAACCAATTTAACGGCTAGCGTTGGATGCGTAGTAACAGGCACATATAGAGTTGGAGGGGTTATAGGCAGCGTTCGTGATGAATGCACCATAGATAACTGTGATAATTATGCTACAGTTACCGGAAGCGGAATGTACTGCGGTGGAGTTATAGGCGCATCTCACGATATGGATTATTTCTTCATATTTGTGACCGGCAATCCGGCAACTATTGAAGATTGTGATAATTATGGTACAGTAAACGGCAATACTGAGGTCGGTGGCATTGTTGGATATTCGGACCAAGCCACAATCACTAATTGCAACAACACCGGTAATGTGTCTGCAACTGGCAATTACGGAACCGGAGGCATAGTTGGATTTGATGCGTACAACCCAAGAGGTATATATAAGCCTGATAGCGGTTCAACAATAACTGGCTGCAATAATTCTGGTAATATTTCTGGTGGACGTGCCGGTGGCATAGTTGGCACTCTTGGCGCTACTCCCGGTCAAAGTGCTCCGAGTACGGCTACAACACTGACGAGGATGTTAAATTGTTCGAACACTGGAGCTATTACCGGAACCGAAGGTAAGTGCGGTACAATCTTTGGTTATCAAATCACTTATGCGCACGGGGATGCTGATGAGTATGTTCAGACAATGCTTGTCAGCTTCGAAAACTGCACCGCAGGCGGCACAGTGAATGGTAGTGCTACATCAGCATTTACTGAAAGCAGATTCGTTGCAAACTAATTTAAGCTAAGGAAGAAGCTACCATGAAACTAAAAATTAAAAAATTACTCTCATTTGCTCTTGTGTTTGCACTCTGCTTTTCTTTGGTAACAGTATCAAGCTTTGCATCAGCTGAAAGTCCTGTTGCAGGCATATTTGAAGGCGAAACCATGTCTCAGTCGTTCAGCACTGCCGAGGAGATGCAAAAATGGCTGTCTGACACAGCACTGGGCATTGTCGAAAACACGAATCTCACGGGTAAACGCCTCGTTTTACTGCAAGACATTGAAATCTCGCTTCAAACCATAAGCATGAAAGGTTCTGAAATGGCTTCTGGCTTGTACATTGCTTGTGATTTTGACTTGGGCGGCCATACTGTAACGATAACAGGAAGCTCAAGTACGCTAATTACGAGCGCCATTGCTATGCAGCGTTCTTCGGATGTAATATCCGACAGAGTTGCAATTACAAACGGGGATATCATATGTAAATTTACATCAAGCAGTAGGATGCTATATGGAATAATGGCCAGCACTACTAGCGACACATATGTGCTTGATGGAGTTGCCTTTATATCTGCTAACGAACAATCTCTCACAAATGGTATTTGCATAAATGGCAAGTATAACGGCGCGGTTGGTTTTAAAAACTGCGTTGTGGACCTGAATGTAAGCGGTTCTACATTTACGAACTTCCCTAGCGGTGGAGATGTTTATTCTGCAGATATCGAATCTGGCAGCTATAAAAATCTTCCTAATAATGATAGCAAAGTAAGTATCAAGGGTACCAAACTTACTACCCTCCCGGATGGCGTCTCCGAATACACCACCGTCATCACCTCCGACGCCACCACGGCGATGATCGTCAAAGGCGGCAACGCCTACCTGTATGACACGCTGCAGGACGCGGTGGATGCCGTGGATGCCGATGGCACCATCCAGCTCCTCAAGCAGCCGACTGAACAGAAAGTCGTCGTCCCGGATAATCCGAAGTTCAGCATAAGCGCTTTCGTCGATGACGTTGATACCAGCGAACTACCGCTTGAAACCAGTGATGGCAAGAAGGTGGTAGTCGGAACAGGCGGAACCGTTGAGGTTGTCGACATTTCTGCTGAGAGCATCACCCTTGACAAGACCAGCGTCGAGGTGTTCAAGGGCAAGACCGTGACGCTCACCGCCACTGTTTCCCCGGCCAACACCACCGATACCATCACTTGGTCGAGCAACGACTCAAGCGTCGCCACGGTGAACGAAAACGGCGTGGTCACGGGCGTGTCTCAGGGCACAGCCATCATCACGGCACAGGCTGGAGATAAGACCGCATTGTGCACGGTCACGGTTGACCCGACCTGGAAGGTAATGCTGGATAATGAGCTGAAAGAAGTCATCAAGGGCCAGCCCTTCATCTTCCCCCCGGCCCCGACGAAGCCCGGTTACATCTTCATGGGCTGGCGCGGCGCTGATGGGGTGACTTATCAGCCCGGCGACGAGGTCGCCATCACCGGTGACACCAGCTTCAAGGCCATCTGGGCCAACATGCCCGACATCACGCCGGGTACGCCCGACGAGCCGGACGACGAGCCCGATGTGGACGTGTTCCCGTTCTACGACGTCTCCGCCGGCGCGTGGTACTACGACGCGGTGAAGTACGCCTGGGAGCATGAGCTGATGAACGGCGTCACGGCCACGGAGTTCTCGCCGAACACCACGCTCAACCGAGCGATGATCTGGACGATGCTGGCCCGCCTCGACGGTGTGAACACCGACGGCGGCGCGAGCTGGTACGCCAAGGCTCAGGAGTGGGCGATGGCCGAGGGCGTGAGCGACGGCACGGACCCGATGGGCGCTGTGACCCGCGAGCAGCTCGTGACGATGCTCTGGCGCTTCAAGGGCGAGCCGACGGTGGACTTCCTGCTCACCGCGAAGGACGCCGACACGGTCAGCAGCTGGGCCTATGAGGCCATGCGCTGGGCCGTCGCCGAGGGCATCATCGAGGGCGACGAGAACGGTATGATAAGCCCAACCGCCACCGCGACCCGCGCACAGGCGGCAGCGATATTCATGAGATTCATCGAACTGTAAGCCACAAAACACCAAAAGCCCACAGCGTTTCGCACGCTGTGGGCTTTTTGCATATCCTCCGCTGCGGCTTGGTAAAATAGCGGTATCACTTGCCAAGGGGGATACAGCCATGTCAAAACAGGGGTTGAACTTGGGCAGCGGAGAAACTTGAGCTTGCCATGTAAAAAAGACCGCAATGGTAATTGGCACATACAGCCAATACCATTGCGGACTTTACTTTTTCAATAATTAGAACCAATATATTACATATCCTTGTATTTATCCATCTCTACAAGGAGCTGGTAGAGGTGCTTCTGCTCAGCCTCTGTCTTGGCAGATAAAAACTCATAGCATTTGAGCGGGATGCTGTCAGATCGTTCTCCGCTACCAAGTTCCTCAAATAATTGAGACAGTGGAACGCCCAAAGCGGATGCAATCTTTTCGATGCTTTCAAGAGTCGCATTCTTTTCGCCGCGCTCTACTTGGCCAATGTAGGTAGGATGGCAACCTGATAGCTCTGCCAGCCGCTCTTGGCTTAATTTCTGTTTGGTTCTATAATTTCGGATACGTTGTCCGATAAGTTTAGATAATTCGCTCATAGCACACCCTCCCGCATATAGTCTATAAATATTGTTTCCTTCTTTCCATAGACTATTGATATTCATTGCTCGGAATGATATACTATAAGTATTGTATCTCGATTCTTAGTATTTTTAGTATTTAGGAGTTGAGCGCATGGATTTGAAACAACGCACAGCCTGTTTTACTGGACATAGGAAAATACCGCCAGAACAACAAGAAAAAGTTGCTCGGCAGCTCAGAAAAACCCTTATCGAATTAGTTGACAGCGGATACAGGTATTTTGGTGCAGGAGGCGCATTAGGCTTTGATACCCTTGCAGCTCAAACTGTACTAAGCCTGAACTCCGACTTCCCACAGATAAGACTTATACTGGTTCTCCCATGTTTATCTCAAGCAGATAACTGGAGTTCACACGACAAAGAAATCTACGCAGCTATAAAAAGCCAAGCAGACAAGGTCGTATATACTTCTCGTGAATATACGAGAGGATGTATGCATAAACGAAACCGTCATTTGGTTGATAACAGTAGTGTATGTATTTGTTACTTGACTGAAAAAACAGGCGGCACAGCATACACGGTAGAATATGCTGAGAGCAAAAACTTGCGCGTTATCAACACCGCAGAATAGAAAAAACAGGCGCTTTTACGCCTGCCAACAACCATTTTTTCGTGAAGTATTCTACTTGACGCAAACAAACTCCGACGATATTAGACAGTATAATGATACAAAATGTTGTCGGTTTTGTCAATATGACGCATTGCCAAAAGGATGGTAAATTTGGTTATTTACCGCTTTAATGTGCCTCGTTCCTTCAAAACGGCTGTTGTGGCTGAGCTGAAGAATCCCCATAAGGCCAAACGCTCCTTTATTTCCGTCAAAAAAGCCGTCAGCAGTAATATGTTTCAGAAGGAGAATCGTCCATGTCGAGAAGAGGAGAAAACATTTACAAAAGAAAAGATGGCAGGTGGGAAGGAAGATACATTAAAAGCTACACTGCTGATAATAGGGCCAAATACGGCTATGTATATGGCAAAACCTATTCCGACGTAAAAGAGAAACTCATCAGTGCCAAAGCGGTCCCAATTAGGAGTACCCCAGAGTGCAAATTAAAAACCATCTCGCTAAACGAGGTCTTGACTCTTTGGTTGTTGTCTGTACAGAGAAATGTAAAAGAAGCAACTTACGCGAGATACCACCATTTGGTCGAGGCTCATATACGCCCCAAAATGGGAGCTTATGCCGTAGATCAAATTACCCCAACCGTGATCGAGAATTATATCAATGAACTTTTGTCCCACGGACGGCTTGATGGCAAAGGAGGATTGTCTCCCAAGACAACAACAGAAATCCTCACGATAATAAAAACGGCTATTGACCATGCTCAATACTTGGGATACGGAATCTCTCACCCGTTATCCAAGATAAATATAAAGAAAAAGGAAAACCACATTCGAGTCTTGTCAGCATCAGAGCAACAACAACTCGAAAGGGTTCTCCTAACAAATATTGATTCAATAAAATTTGGGGTATTGTTAAGTCTGTACACAGGAATCCGTTTAGGCGAACTGTGTGCTCTGCGTTGGGACTGTGTTGACCTTAACTTGGGTATCATCAAAGTTAAACAAACAATGCAGCGAATACAGAATACCGATCCTACCGAAGAACGACGGACAAAGATTGTCTTTACTGATCCAAAAACTCAAACATCCTCACGAACAATCCCCTTACCGGCATCTTTGTTAATGCTTGCATATAGTTTTCAATCGACCCCGAACTCATTTGTCTTAACTGGTTCATCTGAGAAATACATCGAACCGAGAACTATGCAGAACCATTTCAAAAGGATTTCGCAAGAAAGCGGCATTACCTCTGTCAATTATCACGCCCTACGTCACACATTTGCTACAAGGTGTGTGGAGGTGGGATTTGAAATAAAGACTTTGAGCGAAATACTCGGACATGCCACCGTGAACATTACCTTAAACCGCTATGTACACTCGTCCTTTGAACTCAAACGCCAGAACATGAATAAGCTAACACTTAGAGAACCTGTTTAGCCCGTCAAAATATCCGTCAGATAACCGCAGAAAGCCAAGTAATTACAAGGCTTTCTGCGGTTTTTTTCATTAAGTAGAATACTTCACGAAAAAATCCAGTGTGATTATATGGAATGGTGAAAGCATGATTAGTGAAAAATGGAAGATCGACAAGAGCTATAAAGACACCTGTATCGAGTTGCTGTATGAGAATCTGGTATCCCTTAGAGCGAAGGCTGACATCACACAAGCGGAAATTGCAAACTTAGTCGGTATTTCACGGCAAACCTACTATGCCATTGAGACAGGGCAGAGAACAATGTCGTGGAACACCTACCTTTCCTTGCTACTTTTTTTTGACACAAACAACTTCACCCGTAGTATGCTGCGAGATCTCAATGTTTATCCCAAAGAACTGATGATTAAGATGTGCGGCGTATGACAGTGGCGACCCTGACACCCATGATACCGAGAGGAGGCACGATTATGGAGTGGTTAAGAAGAAAACATGGGAGCGACCCATAATATCTTGGTCTCTTTCGGTATCGTGAGTTTTAGAAGAAAGGAGATGACGCGATGCAGGCCGACACTTTAACAAAACGTACCATAGTCAGATCCATTCTTTTTGTGACAGGGTTTTGGACGTTTGTTGGTGCCTTGATGTACGGGATGATCCGTCTGCTTCAAGCTGTCGATATGACAGCGATTGCCACTCAAGTGCTGGGTGGTTAACACAGGAAAATAACTACTACACAATGAAAGGAAAAATAGAAGATGAAACTTACTGGCTTGTCTGCTAAACAAGTCGAAGAAAGCCGCCAGAAACATGGCGCAAACACTTTGACGCAAATTCCTCCCGATCCGCTGTGGAAGAAGATTCTTGAGGGTTTCAAGGACCCCATGATTATGATTCTTCTCGTTGCCTTGGTCGTTCAGGTCGTTCTGTTCTTCCTTGGTGAAACCGAATGGTTTGAACCTGTGGCTATTCTTATTGCAATTCTGATTGCTAATGGCGTTGCTTCCGTCAGTGAAAGCAAGCAGGAGGGTAAAGCTTCTGCCCTTAAAGCGGAAGAAGAAGCAAAGGAAATGGCAAAAGTCCTTCGTGATGGCAAGCTGCAGGAAATCCACGTTAGCGAAGTTGTCGTTGGTGACATCGTTTACCTTCAGGCAGGCGATAAAATCCCGGCAGATGGTGTCATCGTGGATGGCGCAGTAAAAGTGGATCAGGCAGCTCTGAACGGCGAAACCGAAGAGGCGGACAAGATTCCTCTTCCTGAAGGAGCCGAATACGATATCAAGGATCTTCTCAATAAGTATTTTGCCTATCGTGGCACTGTTGTCTGTGGCGGCGAAGCTTATATGGAGATTAAGGTCGTTGGCGACAAGACTCTGTTTGGCGAACTGGCACTGGAAGTTCAGGAAGAAACTCGTGAAACCCCTCTGCAGGTCAAGTTGGGCAAGTTGGCAAAGCAGATTTCTACCTTTGGTTACATTGGTGCTATTGCAATCGTTATCAGCGTTTTGGCGAAGACTCTGCTTACCGGTAGTATTCCTGAAGGTATTTTCCAGTGGATTCGCCTTATTATGGACGCAATCACCGTTGCAGTCACAATTATCGTTTGTGCCGTTCCTGAAGGTCTCCCCATGTTGACCTCCATCCTCCTGTCTTTCCAAAGTCTGCGAATGGCAAAGGATAATGTTCTTGTTCGTAAAATCAACGGTCTCGAAACTGCAGGCAGCTTGAGCATCCTCTTTAGCGATAAGACCGGCACCATTACCGAGGGTCGTTTATCCGTCGTTGAAATGGCTACTGGCAATGTTCGTGTTTTTGATGCTCTGTCAAAAATGGCTCCCGCTCTTGCAGCGGACGTAGTGACTGGTATCGGCGTAAACAACAGCGCAGTTGCAAGCAATGGTCAAATCATTGGCGGCAACAGCACCGACCGCGCTCTTATGTCTTTCCTCGTGGATTGTGACGCTTGCAAAGCAATGAACAAGGAAGAAGTGCGCAACTTCAATGCGTTCGATTCTGCCAAGAAGTATTCCAGCGTAACTCTGGTTCACGAGGGTAAGAGTGTTACCTATATCAAGGGTGCACCGGAAAGAATTATTGATAAGTGTACTCATTATGTGGATGAGAACGGCAATGTAAAGGAACTCGTAGAAAAGAACTATCTCACCACTTATATCGACACTCAGGCCGGACGTTCCATGCGTCTGCTGGCAGTTGCAAAAGCAGATGGCGATAGCGATGATGCTGATCTGACCCTGATTTGCGTAATTAGCATCCGTGACAATGTTCGTAAAGAAGCTGCTGATGCTATCAAGGAAGTTCAGAATGCCGGTATTCAGGTTGTTATGGTTACTGGCGACCGCAAGGAAACTGCTGTTGCGATTGCAAAAGAAGCTGGCCTGCTTTCAAGCAACGAAGACATCGCCCTTACTTCCGCTGAAATGGCCGAGAAGAGCGACGAAGAACTTAAAGCAATTCTGCCCCATCTGCGAGTGGTTTCTCGTGCCCTTCCTACCGATAAGAGCCGCTTGGTTCGCATTGCACAGGAACTCAACCTTGTTGTCGGCATGACGGGTGACGGTGTTAATGACTCTCCCGCTCTTAAAAAGGCTGATGTTGGCTTTGCAATGGGTAGTGGTACTGAGGTAGCGAAGGAAGCTGGCGATATCACCATTCTGGATGACAACTTCTCTTCCATCAGAAAAGCAATCCTCTATGGCAGAACGATGTTCAAGAGCATCCGTAAGTTCCTTATTTTCCAGCTGACAGTCAACGTTGCAGCCGTGCTCACTTGCTTCCTCGGGCCTCTTATGGGCGAGAATGTCATCCTCACTGTTATCCAGCTGCTGCTGATTAACCTTGCAATGGATACCTTGGCTGCTATTGCGTTCGGTAGTGAACCTGCACTGGATGAATACATGAAGGACAAGCCGATCCCCCGCTCTGCAAGCATTATCAGCAAGGAAATGCTTGTTGAGATTTTGATTGGCGCACTGTACATCACCTTCATTTGCCTTGGCATCCTCTTTATCCAGCCTATCCGCAATCTGTTTGGCGATGTTGATATTACTTATCTGAAGTCTGCCGTGTTCGCGGTCTTCATGATGGCTATTACCTTTAATGGCTTCAATGCGAGAACAAGCCACATCAATCCGTTTGAGGGCTTGGGTTGCAATAAAACATTCATTTGGGTCATGCTTTCCGTTTTTGCTCTGCAGTTTGTTTTCATCACCTTCGGCGGCGAAGTGCTGAGCGTTGAGAGCCTGAGTGTGACTGGCTGGCTGACCTGTATTGCTCTTGCTTTCCTTATCATCCCCATTGATATGATTCGCAAAGCAATTATGCGCAAAACAAAATAACCCCTATATTCTACGAGAAAAGGAGAAGAAAAAATGGCTATTAACCTGCAAAAAGGACAGAAAATCAACCTGTCCAAAGAGAGTCGTGGCGGCTTGAACAAAGTCATGGTTGGTCTTGGCTGGGATGAGGTTCCTCAGAAGCGTGGTTTCTTCGCTCCGAAGCCCCAGGACATTGACTGCGATGCTTTTGCTATTCTGCTTGGTTACGATGGCAAGCTGCTGAATCATGCTAATGAAGTCAAGCAGTGCACCGTATTTTTCAACAATCTGGTTTGGCCCGGTGGTGCTATCCGCCATATGGGCGATAACCTGACCGGCGCTGGTGATGGCGATGATGAGCAGATTTTTGTTGATCTGCAGAACGTTCCCTACGATATCGGTACCATCGTTTTTGCGGTCAACATCTATGACGCACTGAACCGCAATCAGCACTTCGGCATGATCCGCAATGCATTTATCCGCGTTGTTGACTATGAACGCAACATCGAACTGTGCCGCTTCAATCTGAACGAAAACTACAACAACATGACCGCACTTGTTGCTGGTGCTCTGATGCGTACCGATAACGGTTGGGAGTTCATCACCGATGGTAATGCTGCAAGAGTTGAAAGTCTGGTAAACGTCGTAGCTGCGTTTGCTGTTTAAATAAACAGGAGGTAATGAAATGGGCATCAATCTTCAGAAGGGTCAAAAGATTGACCTGTCCAAAGGCGGTGCCGGTGGCTCTGGTCTCCGTCGCGTAATGGTTGGTCTGGGCTGGGATGAAGCCCCCCGTAGCGGCGGCGGACTGTTTGGCCTCCGTCAGCCTCAGCCTATCGACTGTGATGCGTCCGTGATTCTGTGTGGCGCAAACGGCAAGATCATTAGCACTGACATCAAGCAGTGCTGCGTCTATTTCGGCAATCTGCGCCATTACAGCGGTGCAATCACTCATCAGGGCGATAACCTGACCGGCGCTGGTGACGGTGATGACGAGCAGATTATGGTAGATCTGCACATGGTTCCTGCCAACATCGAGAAAATGGTGTTTGTTGTCAACATCTATGATGCTCGTGCCCGAAACCAGCACTTCGGCATGATCCGTAATGCGTTCATCCGCCTTGTTGACATGGACAGCAGAGCAGAGATTTGCCGCTTCAATCTTTCCGAGAACTACACCGGCATGACCGGCCTCGTCGTTGGTGAGATTTACAAGAGAAATGGCGATTGGAAGTTCAACGCCGTTGGCCAGCCTGTACAGGAAGCCAGCCGCTTGGATTCTCTCATTCGTATCTACGCTTAAAAATTTATACATAGGAGGAAATAACAATGGCTATTAACCTGCAAAAAGGACAGAGAGTTTCCCTTGATAGTTCCATGAAGCTGGCGCTTGTCGGCCTTGGTTGGGACACTAACCGCTATGATGGCGGTGCCGACTTTGACTTGGATGCCTCCGCATTCCTGCTCGGTGAAAACGGCAAGCTTCTTCGTGATGAAGACTTTGTTTTCTATAACAACCTCAATGGTCGTGATGGCGCTGTTGTTCACACCGGCGACAACCTGACCGGCGACGGTGATGGCGATGATGAGGTCATTATGATTGACTTCAGCAAGATTCCCAGCGAGATTAAGAAGATCGCTATCTGCGTTACAATTCACGATGCCGAAGCTCGCCGTCAGAACTTCGGTCAGGTTTCTAATGCCTACATTAGAATTGCCAAGCTCTCTGACGAGTTCGATACCGTTGGTGAACCCGTCCTGAAGTTTGACCTTGAAGAAGAGTTCTCCATTGAGACTGCACTTGTTGTCGCTGAAATCTATTTCAAGAACGGCGAATGGAAGTTCAATGCTGTCGCTGCCGGTTATCAGGGTGGCCTGGAAGCTATCTGCCGCTCTTTCGGTGCAATGGTGTAAATGTGTAAATCACCAGCCCGAATCGATTGGTTCGGGCTGGTGGCATTGAAAGAGGTGACGATAAATGAAAGAATTTCAAAGAGGCCAGAGAATAAGAACCGCATCTGGCGGCGAGCTTGAAATTGTTCAGAAGCTTGGCGAAGGTGGCCAGGGTGTCGTTTATAAGGTCAATTACAACGGCAAACAGCTTGCGCTGAAATGGTACTTTGGCAACAAACTCAACAACGCTGATAAGTTCTACAGAAACATTCAGAACAATATTAAACAGGGCGCACCGACAAGTGCTTTCCTGTGGCCGTTGGAAATTACTGAATACTTTGAAGGAAGCTTTGGTTATCTGATGGAGCTTCGTCCCAGCGAGTACAAAGACTTCTCTTTGTTCTTGCTTGCAAAAGTTCATTTTGCAAACATCGAGGCGATCATCAATACCGCTCTTTGCATTACCAATGGTTTCCGGGAACTGCACAACAAAGGCTACAGCTATCAGGACCTGAACGATGGTAACTTCTTTGTCAATCCCAAGACTGGCGATGTATTGATCTGCGATAACGACAACGTTGCTCCTTACGGCGAAAACCTTGGTATCGCAGGCAAGTGCCGCTATATGGCTCCGGAAGTAGTTATGGGCAAGAAGCGTCCTGACAGCCATACCGACAGATTTTCTCTGGCTGTAGTGCTGTACATGCTGCTCTTCCTGAATCATCCCTTGGAAGGCAAGCGTACAATGTGTCCTTGCTTGACAGAGGAACTTGAGCGCAAGTTCTACGGCAGTGATCCTGTATTTGTGTGGGACCCCAGCAACGATACCAATCGTCCTGTGCGTGGTGTCCATACGAATGAAATCAAGCTTTGGCCTCTCTATCCTGAGTTCGTGCGGAAGACCTTTGAGAAAGCATTTAGCCATGAAGTCATGGTTGGCAATGACACCACCCACAGAGTCATTGAGAAGGAATGGCAGGAAGTCTTTACTACGCTGCGCGACTTGACCGTTAAGTGCAGCTGCGGAAGCGAGACCTTCATCGACCCCTCTCAGCAGACTTGCAAATGCATCAACTGTGGCAAGAGTTTTGAGCGTCCTCCCATTCTCAAAGTCAAGAAGTACCATGCTGCTCTTGCGGCTGGCAAAAAGCTCTATGCCTGCCATGTCCAGTATGATAGTGATGACTTTAGAGAGGCAAGAGGTGAAGTTATTTCCAGCAGAAACAACCCTGCTCTGCTTGGCCTTAGAAATGACTCCAACAATACATGGGAAGCCATCTTGCCGAATGGCACGAGCAAGGGATATCCCAATGGTCAGGTTATCAAGCTTGGTAAGGGTATGAAAATCAACTTCGGCAACGGAAATATTGCGGAAGTAATCTAAAAGGAGAATTGTTATGGGACTTTATGATGAAGTCGTAGAAGTACCGAGAAGAACAATGGTGCTTTTCTTTGTCGTTGATACTTCCGGTAGTATGAGCGGCGCAAAAATTGGCGTGGTTAATTCCGCCATTGAAGAGATCGTTCCTGAACTGAAGGATATTTCCGAGAGCAACGCTGATGCACAGATCAAGGTGGCCACTCTTGCATTCTCTACTGGTGCAAGATGGATCGACAGCGCTCCTGTGGCAGCTGAGAACTTTAGATGGAACTATCTGGATGCCTCTGGTGTTACAGATTTGGGTGCCGCCTGTATGCAGCTGAATGAGAAGCTGTCCCGCAATGCGTTTATGAGTGATGCTACTGGCTCTTTTGCTCCTGCCATCTTCCTGCTTTCTGACGGTGAGCCTACTGACAACTACAAGCATGGCTTGGATAAGCTGAAGCAGAACAACTGGTTCAAGAAAGCAATCAAGGTTGCAATCGCAATCGGTGAGGATGCAAACAAGACTGTGCTTGCTGATTTCACTGGAAATGTTGAATCTGTTATCACCGTCCACTCCCCCGAAGCTCTGAAGAAATGGATTCAGTTCGTTAGTGTCCGTGCATCTGAAATCGGCAGTAAGAGTTCTAATGCCGGTACTGGTGATGCCGCGCCGAGCGGAGAAGGTTCCGAGATCGTAAGCAAGCAGGACGAGTTTGTTCGAGAAATTCAGGCACAGGCCGCAGATGCTGCAGAATGGGATTCTTTTGATGATGACGGCATCCAGTGGTAAGAAGGAGGGGTCCCATGCGCATGCAATCCTTTCATCTGTCCACACAAGGAGCAAGCCATATTAAGAAAAACAAAGAGTGTCAGGATGCCTCTGAAAGTTACTACGACGAGCGGTGTGCCATTGCCATTGTTTGCGACGGCCACGGCGGAGATGATTATGTCCGTAGTGCAAGCGGCTCCGCATTCGCTTGTGCAGCAGCAAAAACAAGCATCCTGAACTTCATCGAAAATGTGAACAGAGATGAGCTTACGCGCCATCACAATCAGCTAATCCATAACCTGAAAGCAAGTATTATCAGCGCATGGAATGAAGCTGTATATGAGCATTACGAGGCCAATCCGTTCACCGAAGCTGAAATTGCAGTTTTGTCGGACCGTGCTAAGCGTAAATATCTCCAAGAAAAGCGTATCGAGAGCGCTTATGGTACGACATTGATTGCTGTGGCTTGCACAAAGGACTATTGGTTCGGCATTCACATTGGCGATGGCAAGTGTGTTGCCATAAATCCCGAGGGGAAGTTTGTTCAGCCGATTCCTTGGGACGAAAAGTGCTTCTTAAATGCTACTACTTCAATCTGTGATACTGATGCCCTAAACCGCTTCCGTTCTTTCTATTCAGAAAAGCTTCCGGTTGCCGTGTTTGTTGGGTCTGATGGCATTGATGATTGCTTTAGTACAGAGCAGCAACTTTACAACCTGTACAAGACGGTTCTTTACTCCTTTGCAACATCTGATTTCGATGCCGCTGTAGATGATTTGAGTGATTATCTGCCGCGCCTTTCTGCAAAAGGCAGTGGCGATGATGTTTCTGTTGCGGCAGTTCTTGATCTGGATATGATTGGCGAAATCAGTGTTGTTAAAGAGTTCGACAAGGAGAAAGAAAAGGCTCGTGTTGAGGAAAACGCTCGAATAGCAGCTCAAAAAGCCGAGGAAGAACGGCAGAGAGTGGAAGCTGAACGAGCAGAACAACTCAGACAACAGAATGCAAAAAAGGCTCCACCCGTCAAGCGGTGTAGTCATTGTGGGGCTAAGCTTGTACCCGGAATGAAGTTTTGCGGCGAATGTGGAAGCCGCGTTGTTCCCGACAGCAATGGAGCGACTCCAGTATCCACACAGGCTGATCCCAATCTGACGCCAGAAGAATTGAAGATCATTAAAATCGTTCCTTTTGGTAGTGATTCATCGGCTACACCAACCGATACCGAAAAGAAGTCTGAAGAGAGCACGGCTGCAGTTATCAATGAATTTGAAACAACTGGTGATGTGGTTGCTCCGTCGGCAGATGTGCAGGAGGATGTTCCTGCAGCATCAGAGGAAGTCATTACCGAAGAACATGTTGCTCCCATTGGCGGAGCTGCTGAGAAAATAGAGACTGCTGAAACAGCAGCATCTGATGATGCTCATAGTGAAGCAGAGCCTGTTGCTCAAGAAGACACTTCGGCTTCCGACAGTAATATACAGTCGCAGACAGATATATGAGTTAAAGGTGCAGATATATCTGTGATAGGTTTCTCAGGTATATCTGCACTTCTCTCAAAAAAGGGGATGTAAAATGGATATTCTTGTAATTCTTCTTTGCGCGCTTATGATTGCGTCCGTTCCGTTTGGCATCAAAGGAACCGTTGCGGCAAGAAAAGCTCGTATTGAAAAGAGAGCCAAGTCGCTTGGCTACGATTTGACGTTTGACAAATAATCCACTTCTTAATGGATGTGGTCTGTTCGCATTAGGGATGTGTATCTATGGGAAATGCAAAAGAAAACTTTAGAGAAGCATTGTATGCGGTTATTGAGGCATACGGTATAGAGATTTTGACTGATTCCCGGCGTACAAATGCCCTTTTAATGGACTATGCCCCTGGACAGGCCAAAGAGCGAAAACTGATTATTTCAGCATTAGAAGAAGGAATCGGCAACGATTTATTAAAAGCCCGAGGCAAAAGTGACAGCGAAATGCAGCTTTGCTTTAAGCGCTGCATCCGTTGCCTCGTTGATGAATCTTGGGTTACAGAAGAGGCGGCTCAGTTTGCTGTTGATGTTATTGCCTATGCTCTTGGCATTAGCAGCACTGAGATCCCCCAAGCTGCAATAAATGCTCCAAGCCCTTCTCAAAATCAAGAATTAGAACTTGTAAAAGGAGCTTTTGTTCCGAACGGAACAGAGCTGATGACCCTTTTTAGCCAGTATCAAGTAATCGGGTACAAAGCGTTTGCGGCCGAACAATCGCTCAAAGAATTGTCGCTTCCGCAAAACATAAAAAAGATTAAGCCAAAAGCCTTTTTAGACTGTGTGAATTTACGCCAAGTGACTCTGCCTCCAACGATTGATGAAATTGGATTGGGTGCATTTTCTGGTTGCGATGCATTGGAAACGATATCGTTGGAGAGAAATGCAAATTATACGGTCGTTGGCGGGATGTTGATTGACAAAAAAGGCAAAGCGCTTATGAGAGCAACCAGAAGTGCCGCAAGTAAATGTGTTATTCCTCGTGAAGTTACTACAATTCATTCACGGGCGTTTGAGAGAAGCGAGATTCGGGCTATCGTTTTGCCAAGGAACCTAACAGAACTAGCCAGAAATGCATTTCTATTTTGCGGAAAGCTTGAAAGCTTTGAGATTGACCACCACAACGAACGCTATACCACTGTCGATGGTGTGCTCCATTCCAAGGACCGGAAGCAGTTGGTACGGTTTCCTTCAGGATATACAGGCGTGAATTATATCATTGAGGACACCGTTTCGCACATTACAGATGGGGCGTTTTGTGGAACAGCCAATATCGAGACGATAACATTCACGAGTAACTTGAAATCAATCGGCTCCAGAGCTTTTGAATACTGTAGAAAACTATCATCACTTGTTTTACCAAGTAGTGTGGAAATAATTGGAGAATGCGCATTTCAATATTGCGACCATCTTTCCAGTATCATGCTTCCCCGAAGCATACAGGAAATTGGTGACTATGCGTTCTGTGGATGCACAGCTATCCAAACAATAAGCATTCCAAAAGGTGTAAAGCGAATTGGTCATGCAGCCTTTAAGGATTGCTCGTCTTTAAGAAAGATAATAGTCCAGGATAATATTGAATTTATTGGCGACGGTGCTTTTGTCGGTTGTGCTGACAACATTGAGATTGCCATTAAAAACAATAGTTATGTAGAAAGATACTGCAGCGCTCACAAGATAACATGGAGTGCCCTCTGATTTTCAGGAGTAGATAATTATGACTATTCAGGAACAGCTTAATGCTATCAACGAAACTTTTGTAAAGCTACATAAGGACTTCGTGCGCTTTGAAGCTGAGAAAAAATCTCTTTCCAGCAGATTTGCTCTGGAATACTCCCGCGTTCAGGAAAAATGGGATAAAGAGCGTGAACGCATTTCTGCTGTAAAAGAAGATGTCCTGAAATACTACCGTATTGCCAAGGACAATTCCTCGAAGGAGCTGCTGACTTCCAGGATAAGCGGTCAGCGTCCAGATATAGCCCGCTTAAATCGAATGATCGAGCAAATCAGCTCATATAGCCGAAACGATCCGGTCGCTGGTCAGATTATTGATTTGGCAAGCCAGTACATTGTGTATTTGGATAATGAGCTTGCTCAAATCAGTTCCAAAGAGCAGGCTGAAAAACGCAATGTAGACCTGCGAAAAGATCAAGAGAGTTCAAAACTTACACAGCAGAAAAAACAAGTTCTTATGGATTGTGAGAGGTATCTGCAGGGTGATGATGTTGCAAACCTTGTGCGCTTTTTTGAAGCAATACATAGAGACTACGAAATTACAGAATCCTATTTCAAAACATGGGGGCAGGCTGTGAAACGCAAGCGCATGATGCTTTTTGGTTTCCAGCAGTTTGCACTTGATGTTCCTCAGATGCTTTGCAGCACACTGAAAAATAGCTTGGGGCACCATTTTAACGAAACAACGAAAATGGTTAATTGCCCTTGTGGATTCACAACTGACAGCTCTGAGGAACTGTATATAGAGTATGTTGATAGAAATGAAGCTTTCGTGAAAAAGGGCATTCAGGCACTGATTCTTAATTTTCTCCGGTACTTTAGGCCGAGCGAGTATAAGGTTTCGGTGTTTGATTATATCCACTACAACGCTGATGTTTTGGGGCCGCTTTCCGTTCTTGCCAGCGGCAAGAACAGCATCATTGAAAAAACAGCTTCTGACTCCAAAACCTTAAGACAGAACATCGCTATACTTGCGGATTATTACCGCAAGGTGGAAGCAAAAATCGGAACCCTTTCGCTCTATCAGTACAACAAGCAGCAGAAACCAGAAAATAGGATTCCTTTCCGTATTTTGATTGTCAATAGGGCTGAAGATGTATATCGCACATCGGATGACCCGGAAATGTCTTATATCGTAAATAACGCAGAGAAGTTCGGCATAACTGTGGTTTATATGTCGAAAAGCTCGGATGGTGGAAGTAAAGAAAAGGATCGCGAAAAAAAGTACCTGCAAAAATCAAAGGATTGCATCCGTATCATTAGCGATTCGACTGGTAACTTCTATATTGAAAACAATGTAGAGTGGCTTGCATTTAAGTGGCTCGATGCACCGGCAACATTGCCCTCTGATTTTGTTGCGAAGGTAACAGCTGCTACCAAGCCCAAAGAACTTGGCAACAAGTATTTTTCTCGTTACAGCATGAAAACCCCGACCAAGTCCTCCGGAAAGCGGAAGCCCATTTCTATCCCCTTTGCCATTGATGAGGATGACAATGTTATCAGCTGTAGCTTTGAAAATGACCTATTTGCAGCATACATCATGGGTGCTGCAGGTTCCGGTAAATCCACTCTGCTCCATACAATCATCAGTGGCTTGATTATGAACTATCATCCTGATGAAGTTGAGCTTTGGCTGATGGACTTCAAAATGTTGGAGTTTAAGCGCTATGTGGATCACAGACCTCCCCATGTAAAGTACATACTGTTGGAAAAGTCCGAAGACTTAGTTTTTGATATCATTGACCATCTTACCGAACTGCTTGATAAGCGTCAGTATAAGTTCTCTCAGAACGGATGGTCAAAGCTTACCGATGTGCCGCCCGAAGAAAATATGCCTGCGGTATTTGTTATCATTGATGAATTTGCTCAGATGTCGCAGATTCTCAAAGAGACAAAGGGAGCTGGGTATGGGGCGGACTACACCATTAAGCTCGAAAACCTACTGGCTAAAGGCCGTGCGCTTGGGTTGAAGTTTATTTTCGCCAGTCAGACTTATACAACCGGTATTTCTGGACTTACTGAAACTGCTTGTAAGCAAATTCAGATGCGCTTCGCATTGAAGAATACACCTGACGAAATCAAGCAGACCTTAACGCTTTCTTCGGATCAGATAACACCGGAGCTGAGCAGAACGATTGCTTCTATGCCTGCGTATGAAACTATCTTCAAATGGGCAGATGAAGATAACAATGTCCATATTGGCCGTTACCGAAATATGTACACGGTTGGAAATGAAGTTGAAACGCTGGTTGACCAGATAAACTCTGTTATAAAACCAATTCGTTCTGGCAGCACTACTAACACTACTTGTATTGATAAAAAGCCGGTCTTGATTGATGGTAGCCAGCCAAAGACCTTTAAGAGCCAGGTGTCGCATTATAAAGAATATGAGGCAGCTCAGGATCTCGACGATTACGATGATAGCGACATTCTGGTTTATGCCGGTGTACCTTGTAGTTTCAGTCTTGCAAAGCCGTTTACTCTCTGCAATGCAACAGCAGAAAATATTTTAATTGCAGGTGGTGATCGTGATAGCAAGGTGAATATCATCCTTTCGATTCTGAACAGCTATAGTCGAAAAGGTCATGACATTGAGATTTGGGCACACGAAAGGTCCCTCATCTTCAAGAGATATAAGAGCACTGTGTTCGGAAAGCGCACACAGAGAACCGACCTTGGTGAAATCTGCGGAGAAATTGCGGACATCAAAAAGGCTGTACAGAAACGCAATGTCCCCGAAAAGCTGATAGTTGTTTTTGGATACGAGAATCTTGCATCGGACTTTGATGTTTTAGGAGACGGAGCTACAGAGCCGGTCAAACAGGAAAAGCCGCGTCCACAGCGGGATTCCTCTCTCCCGGATATGAGCGAAATCCTGCAGCGTGTCCGTGAGTGCGATGATCCGGAAGAGAAAAAGCGCATTGTAGAAGAATACAATCGGCGCAGAGCTGAAGCCGAGAGTAATACCGTTCAAGAAGTGGACGAGGATGAAGAGTACGGTGGAATCTATGATGCCCGGGATGATATGGAGTGGATCATAAAGCGAGCCTCCAATTACGGGCTACACTTCCTCTTCTGCTTCGATCAAGGAAGAGATTTTATCAATCTCCGTTTGGACGAAAATGCGTTCCGTCATAAAATCCTCTTCCCCATGTCCAAGGACGAATCAATCTCTATCATGGGCAGTCGTAAAGCCAATGAAATCGGTGATGGAACCTGCATCTATAGCAACGGCAAGGATTCATTCACCCTTAGACCGCACATCTATCGTGGCGTTCCTTGCAATGGCTGGACGATTGATGATAATGGCGACATAGTCCAGAGAGGATAAGCTTATGGCCAGATATGCAATAAGTGCCGAAGGTGCAGCCTCAATGAGAGCACTGGCAAAACAACTATATACAGAAGCGAATTCCATCCTCGAATCATCTGCTACTTTGGAAGCAAAGGTTTCTGCGGTTGGAGGCGGTCTTGGTATTTACGAGGCCGAGATTTTGGGAATTGTTCAGCAAAGCCGAAACACGCTGAAGGTAAATCGAGACGATATTCTTGATCTTGCACAGAGAGTTCTTCAAAAAGCAGACGAGATTGACGAGCTGGTTTCTCTGAGCTGGGGCGGAGCTGCTGCAGCAACGGCAGGATTGGTCGCTGGCACTGTAGGTAGCTTGTCGAACAGCGCAGGCGGCTTAGCTCCTACCAGAACAACTCCGAGAGATCTGGCCGCATCTCAGTTTGGCTTTACCAAAGACAGCGATGGGAACATGGTTTATGATTCGCCTACAGAAATGAACCAGTACCTATATAAAACACAAGGAAGTGCCAATGCCAACTTCCAAGGAACTTGTGGTCTTTGTTCCTGCGCGAATATTCTGCGTCTTTCGGGTGTCAATGCAAGCGAAGCTGAAATGATCGCTTATGCATCACAGACCAGAGACCCTAACTCTTTTAATGGGATGTTGTGCGCAACCGGATACTCCGATCCAGGGCTTAACGGTGGCACCAGTCCAAAGAGCAGGCAACAAATATTGGATCATTTTGGAATTGATAGCGGTATCTTCCCGATTGCACATGACTCTGATGGCTCTATAGCGGACAGCAATTTGTCGCAGATCGCTGACCATGTTTCTGCAGGCAGAGGTGTAATACTTTCTGTTCACGCAGATGTACTTTGGAATGACGCGGCCTTTGGCATTGATGATTACCATGCTGTTACCGTGACATCCGTGAAGAAGAACAGCGCAGGTGACGTGCTGGGATTTTATATCTGCGACTCAGCAAACGGCGGAACTACATATTACCCTGCAGATAAAGTGAAGCGCGCCCTAACTGGATCACCGATGAATGTCACCTATCCCATTATACGTTGAGAGGAGGTATATGGATGGAACTTAAACAGGTTAAAGCTCTTTTGCATCAGACAAAATGCGGAGAAATGTTTATGGATGGCATGGGATGTTCAGAACCGGTTCTCACGAAAGATGGCACCGGCCTGATCGACAACTTCTTCGTATATCTTATCGATAAACGTGCAGGAACTGCCTCTGGGCCTCTTGCACGAATGGGGCTTCATGCAGAAAGTGGCGCACTGGCTTATCTTACTTCCGCTGATGAACGACCGTTTTCAGTTCTCCCCGGCGACACGGTCCCTGTGAACTCTCCTGCTGTCTCGAACAAGGACTATGAAAACTATTCTGCATTGTATAAAGAAGTAAGAGAGTTTGCGTTTAAGGAGAATTGTACAACCGCTGAAAAAACGGCACTTCTAAACTACTTAACCGCTTTGAAAAGCGTTGTGAGCGATTCACTATACCCCTTTTACAAAGAACTGGCTCCCGCTTTCTTTGAGTGGGCGAGACATGAACTTGCTTAAATAAGGAGGACTACAAAATGGAGAAATGGCAGAGAAAATGGATGGCTCAACATCCCGATGCTTCGCTGCAAGAGTTCGCTGTTGCGCTTTCGCAGCGAATGACTCGAACTTCCGTGATTTTGATGGCTGCACAAATTGTAGTGTTCATCGCGGTACTGCTTATCGCCTCTGTAATTTAATGAGGATCGTATCATGGCAAAATACGCGATATCACAAGAAGGTCTTGACAGCTTGGACAAGCTTTCCAACGAGCTGATGCAGGTTGTTACCGGAATAGATGATGCCTGTAAGACGCTCTACACCAAAATTGAAGGGCTTGAATCTGGCCTTGGCGTCTATGAAAAGGACATCTTAGTGTGCATCCGGGAGGTTGTTGCCGCGAATCAGCAAGGCAAAGAAGGCGTCGCTCATTTGGTAGCTACTGCTATCCCGCGTCAAAAGGCAATTATTGAAGAAATTATGAGTATGGTCGGGGGAACATCCGGTGACGATGACGATCAACCACCTCAGAAAAAATTGGTGCTTCGCCGCCACTAAATAGGAGGAAATTAAAATGGCTGGAAAAACTGTTGATACTGAATCCTTGGGTCAGGCCGCTGCCGCCCTTGGTACTTACATTGCTGATGTCAAGAGCAATATTCAGAAGATGAACGATGCTGCACAGGACTGCAGCGACAACATGGGTAGTGATGTCTACAGCAAGAAAGCGATTGCGAACCTGCAGACTTGTGCGAAAGAACTGTCTAAGACCATTGCCGGTGCTGAAGATCTTCGCAAAAAGATTCTTGCAAAGAAAAAGCAGATCGAAGATTCCGTTAGAGGGTTTTAAGGAGGTTGCGACATGGCAGTATATGGCATTAGTAAAGAAGGTGCGGATGCTCTCAAGCAGCTGGCCACAGACATGAGCACTCTGAATAACGACATCCAGGAGTGCGGGAAAAAATTGACCACAAAAATTAGTGGCCTTGGTGAAGGTCTTGGCATCTATGAGTCTCAGATTCTGGAATTCATTGCCGGTGTTAATCAGACGCAGGAAAAAGGCCGTGAATCTGTCGAACTGCTGACCACCAAAGTCAAGAAGATGGCAGCCGATGTTGAGGCCATGGTTAGTGCTGGACTCACCTAATAATTACTGAAAGGAGAGGAAGAAATGAATCCGATTACAAACAGCACAATTAAGGAGCAAATGCGGCAACGGAACGAAAGTACGGCTCGGGCCAGAGAAAGTCAGATTCAGTCTCAGCTGCAGGCTGATTTGGGCCGTTTGCAGTATAAACCGCCTCTCCAGTTCAAACTTGGCGTTGTTGGTGTAATAATTGGCATCGTTTTGACTCTTGTTACTTACGGTATCGCCCTCGTGATTGGTTTGGTAATTTGGTTTGTAATGAAAAACAAGGTCCAAACTTACAACGATGATATCGACCAACAGAAGCGGAGACTTCAGGATGCTGCAAACAACGAGATTCGCCAAGAGTATATGCGCGCAGATCAGCGCACACAGCAAGAAATCGCTGCATATGAGCGCGATGTAAAAATGTACGCTCAAAAAGTTATGGCAAAATCCGAAAGCATTGCTCCCATGGTAGATCATGTTGTTAATATGTTCCAACGCATGATTTCCCATGCGGATGCTGGAGCACACATGAAGTTCATTGAGGCCGACTTTACATATCAGGTCGTTACTGACGGCATCAAATATAGCTATCAGAGTCGTTATACTAATCCGCAGGATGATTATAACTTCAACAGAGAGCGATATAGAGATCTAAGCACACCGGCTGAGTGTGAAGGTTTGGCACAGGCGTTGGCAAAGCTCGTAATCAATAAGATGAAGAGCATCTATCCCCCTAACTCCATCAATATTTCTTTGAACCACAATGATGCACAGGTAACACTTCACTTCAAGGGTGCAAACAAGAACTTTGTTCCCGCAAGAGATATCATGTAATAGCAAAGGCGGTGATTGTGTGGGTTTGTTTTCTGATCTTTTTTCTCAGAACAACTCCGCAGACGAGCATGTACCGGCAATAATGCCTCCCGGAGCCTTGGATCAAATCCGCCAAGGGATTATTCCGACCATGCGCACAGACCGAATTATGCTCACACAAGGCGAAGTCTGTCATTTCTCAGAACGAGCAATTCTGATGACAGAGAAAACCCAAAAAAGATATGTCGGTAATTCCAGTGGTTTTAGCTTCCGCGTTTGCAAGGGTGTTACCTACCGAACAGGACAACGCAGAGGAAGACCAATCGAAGAAACCTACACAGAAAAAAACAAGGGTCTATTATATGTTACCAACAAGCGGATCATATTCGTTTCTGACAAAAACGCCTTTGATAAAAAGCTCAAGAGTTTGACAGCAATTACTCCATATTCAAACGCTGTGCAACTTCAGTTTTCAAGCAAAACATACACAGTATTAGTACCAGACGGCGGAGTTGTCAGCGCTTTGGTCTCCTTGATTAACAACACTTAACCCGGATTTAGAAATGGGGCGCACTGATATGAAAGAAACTATGAATCAGGCCACCGTTGTGATGGCGAAATGCAGACGATCAAAACAACCTTACGGTATTCGTATGGAAAGAAAGCGGGATGGCGTGTGGTATTGTACATGGGCATTCAAGCTGAGTGAGCGTGCTGCGGCAAACGAGGGTTATGGCGGCACTCTCGTCTCCGGCAGAGTCGATTTGGATGCTGAATATCCTGGCTGCCCATATTGCGGAGCAATGGGGTGGTTTAGCTGCGGCTCCTGTGGGAAGCTTACCTGCAACTCTGGTGAAACTCATGTCACCTGCAGTTGGTGTAATATGTCTGGCGAATGTAGCGCAGCTGAGAGCTTCGACCTGAAGGGTGACGGTTATTAAGCTTCCCTTCATACGGAGGGTTTACCCTTGAAAAATGAAAGATACTATTACGGCATACTCTCCAAAGAAGAGAAAGCCGCTTATCGTATGATTTACAACGGTATTAAAATGCGGGCATTCAATATCGTTGTTCCTGTGTACCTGCCTCCCCAGCAGGTACAGGATGTGTACCTTAAGGTCCTTTATGACAATCCCATATTCTACTATATCAACCAGACTGTAATCAGGATGACTGGTGAGGCTGGGTATTACATTCTTCTTCCGGAGTATCTTTATACAAATAATGAAATAGAGAAAATAAATCAGGATATTCAGAATGTACTGCGACGGATTGATGTAAAGGCAAGAACTATGCTGTCAAATGAGTTCCGTTTGGAAAAATACCTCCATGACAGTGTGGTAAAGAGTGTTGCCTATGACTATGACTCACTTCAAAAAAATGATTGCTATAATGCACATTCCATAGTTGGGGTATTTCTTGATAAGAAAGCGGTATGCGAGGGTATTGCCAAAGCGTTTAAGCTTCTTTGCAACGAATATTCCATGAAGTGCATTGTCGTGTTGGGCAAGGCCGATCCGGAAGGTAAATTTGACGGAGACACCTATCATGCGTGGAATCTTGTCAAGGTTGGTAATGGTTCATACCATGTAGATGTCACTTGGGACAACATGTTTGAACGCGAGATCGAACATATAAGCTATGACTACTTCAATGTTACAACGGAGGATATTCTAAAAGATCATCAGCCGATGGGACAGCTACCGATATGTACCGATATAGGACTTAACTACTTCCACTGCACAAAGAGTTTTGTTGGCACCTATGAGGAGCTGGTCGGACTTATCATGCAGCGATTTAATGCCCGTGCAATTATGTTCAAAATCAAACCTGGGAGTCCAGAGTTCAAAACAATGGATGAGGTTAAAGCTAAGACCTATTTGGCCCTTTCACATACGATGTTGATGAAGGGTGTAAACAAGAAGATGGCTGTGCTCTTTAACGAGGCGCAATGGATTGGTAAAATTCTGTTCCCGCAGGAGGAGACCTGATATGACACGTATTTGGATGAACCATTGGTTCAGTACCGCTTACAATATCGTAAACTTAATAAAACAAGATGACCCGGATTTTCTTGTAATAGGCAGCAACGAGAATTTTGGTTCTCCAATACGAACGGTGTGTAATGAATGGTATCAGGAACCTACGCTGAAAGATGAGGCGTATGTAGATTTCTGCTTGGAGTTTTGCCAGAAACACTATATAGATGTATTCCTTCCCCGCAGAGGTATGTTGGAGATCAGCAAGCAAATCTCACGTTTTGAGGCTGTTGGGACAAAGGTTATGGTAGATGACTATAATCTGATTTCCGTCTTAAATCGCAAAGACGAAGCTTATGAGCTGTTCAAAAAAGAAGAAATAGGCATTGTTCCAGAGTATCGAATGGTTACGACTGTGGAACAGTTCTGCCGCGGCTATTCAGAGCTAAAAGATCAATATAAGCAGGTTTGCTTTAAGTTCGTAAAAGATGAAGGCGGAAAGAGTTTTCGGTTAATCGATAACAGTAGAACCGGCTATGCGGCTCTTTTCAAAAAACAAACAACACGAATGACGTATGATGCTGCTGTGGCTGCTCTTTCGGAGAAGGAAGCTTTTTCTCCAATAATGCTTATGCCGTATCTTCCCAACGAAGAGATCAGTGTTGATTGCTTAAAAACAAAGAGCGGCATCATCATGATTCCTCGTGTCAAAGGTGCAACCAGAGTTGAAAAAATAAGATACGATGCGGATATTCTTGCTACCTGCCAGCGGTTTTTTGAACGTATTCCGTTAGAAATGCCCTGCAATATACAGTTCAAATACTTAGAAGGCATTCCCTACATGTTAGAGGTTAATACCAGAATGTCCGGTGGTGTTCAAATGGCCTGTTTAGGTAGTGGAGTAAATATCCCCAACATAGCAGTAAACAAGCTGATTGGTATTGATAAGCAATGGACAAATAACTATGAAGAAAAACAGGTTTCCCATATTGAGATTCCTGTCGTTATATAACAAAGCAGATTGGATGGTGATTTTGTGATTTTACTTTTGATTGGTATCGCAATTACATTGTGGGCCTCTTATAACATCAAAGCCACATTCAAAAAGTATTCTCAGCTTAGATACAGCAAGAACGCAACAGCGGAGGTTGTTGCAAATTGGATTCTTAAACAGAACGGGATCACAAATGTTCGGATTGAGCGTATTCCCGGCAGTTTGACAGATCACTACGACCCAACCCAAAAAGTGTTAAGACTTTCTGACTCGGTTTACGGTTCCGTGTCTATGGCTGCAATAGGCGTGGCTGCACACGAATGTGGTCATGCAATTCAAGATAACATCGCATACCAACCTTTGGTAACTCGCAGGAAGTTAGTTCCGATTGCCAATATTGGCTCTACCATTTCCTACCCGGTAATTCTCTTGGGAATAATCTTTGGGGCAACCGGCTTACTTAATATCGGAATCATACTTTTCTCCGCTGTTGTTGTATTTCAACTGGTAACTCTCCCTGTGGAATTTGATGCCTCTAAGAGAGCCTGTGCGATTCTTGAGGGTTCAAACAGGTTTTCCCCCACGGAAACTGAGGCAGTAAAAAAAGTTTTGTCCGCAGCTGCTATGACCTATCTTGCTTCTGCACTGAACTCTTTTCTGCAGCTGATGAGACTGTTGAATATTGCAAGGCGAAGATAAGTTGATAAACTCCGAGCGGGCTTCTGCATATACTATTCAAAAATGCGGAGGTTCGCTCATGGATTTTGTAATTCGATTTCTCATTCTCACCGTTATAACCTTTACCGTTCTTTCCGTCGCAACAGAGAAGTGGGCAAAACATTATGTTTGGCTCATAATTGGGTTCATGATTGTGGCAGGGGTTATTTTTATCATATAGCTGTTTGCCATAACGAAGGAGCTACTATGCAAAGCATCGAAACGCATCCGGAGATACGCTTGTTTTGCGATCTCGACCACACTCTAATATATTCCCATAGAGTACCCATCGCCTTGAACAAAATCGTGGTGGAGTATTTGAATGGAAAAGAGCAGAGCTATATGACTCAAGGAACTTATGAGTTCCTTTGCAAGCAAAATTGTGTTCACTTAATACCTGTAACAACAAGAAGTAAAACGCAGTATGAGCGTATCAGCGTATTCCATAAAGAACTATGCTGTAAATACGCTCTAATCTGCAATGGTGGGGTTCTCCTTGTTGATGGAATTGAAGATCCCGAATGGTACAGTGAAACCCTGTCTCTGATTTCTCCAGAATTGTCCGAACTCCAGACCATAAAAGAACTGGCTCAACAGGCTTTGCCCAAATCTCTGCTCCATGATATTTGCGGATTGTTTTTTTACATCAAGCATGACAACCCAGCACTATTTGCAGAACAGTTAAGACAGGTTGCTCACCCAAAGAATATCTGCATACTTCATGATCGCCATAAGGTGTATTGTTTGCCGTCAATGCTCAACAAAGGAAACGCCATTGAACGGTTTGCCAAGAAATTTGGAGAAGCAATCTCTATTGCGGCAGGTGATAGTGAGTTTGATATCCCAATGCTTGCTCGTGCAGATACTCGAATTATTCCTTCTGCCTTGGAGCAACAGCTTCCTGCTGAAAACACAATAACAATTTCATCTTCCGTTTTCTCAGACGGAATATGCGACTACCTTAATACAATAGCGAAAAGAGGAACCCGTAGGCATGAATAACATAGATGTGAGATATAGCGTTGGCGCACTCCTTTACTCACCGGCATTGAATAGAAAAATAGCAACTTCTATCTTAAGTGGTCAATTTGGAAAGAACTACTCTGTTGCGTTGTGCCTTGAAGACACGATTGCCGACTCCGCAGTTGGACAAGCATTGGAGCAACTCGGGAACACGTTCAAAACACTTCATGAGGCAGCTGCCACGCACAATGTGGCTTTACCGAAAATCTTTGTCAGAGTAAGAAATCCCGAACAAATCACTGCCGTCTATCAGCAGATCAGCGGTTTCGATGATGTCTTTTCTGGATTTATTTTTCCGAAGTATTCGCTTGCAAATGCAGATGAGTATAACAGAGAATTTATCGAGGCTCTTAACAGATCGTCAAAGCAGTTTTATATGATGCCTATCCTCGAAAGTGAAGACATTGTAGACTACGCTACTCGGCCTTCTGTGCTTATTCAGCTCAAGCAGAAAATAGACGATATGAAAGAACATGTCCTAAATGTTCGTGTTGGGGGCAATGATTTCAGCAATGCTTTTGGTGTACGGAGACACATTGATGAAACCATCTATGATATTCTCCCTGTTTCACAGCTCCTGTGTGACATCTTAACTGTATTCTCGCGGGACTATGTGGTATCAGGCCCGGTGTGGGAATACTACTCAAGCGATAATGATGAGTGGTCAATCGGCCTTAAACGCGAATTGAAGTATGATGTACTTAACGGATTTGTAGGCAAAACGGTAATACACCCTAATCAAATTCCTGTCGTTGTTGATTCTTTGAAAGTGAACAAGCAGGATTACGATGACGCTATGGAGATACTGTCTTGGCGTGATGACAACGCATTGCTTGTTGGAGGCAGCGCACAGAAAGAACGCATGAATGAGGTCAATACTCATTTGCGCTGGGCAAAAAGAGTTGCCTCTTTAGCTGCAGTCTATGGAGTCCAGAACGATTAGTAAAATAAGCAGAGGATAAAAAGATGAATACATACACAGCAGAAAAAATTCTCAGGATTGCAAAAAGGTTTAACAATCAAAAACGGACGTATCTTCTGGTGAATCCACTACAAGCAAAGCATATCCCCGTGAGTCCCAAAGATTCGTTGAATATGATGAAAGCCCTTGGCGATATGCTTGCAGATAAATATCCCCACACCAAATTAGTGATTGGATTCGCAGAAACAGCAACAGCTATTGGCGCGGTGGTTGCAGAAAGTTTCTCATCGAAATGTGTTTACATACATACGACAAGAGAAAATGTTTCTGGCGTTATCCAGTGGGTGCAGTTCATGGAAGAACACAGCCATGCTACGGAGCAAAGCTTGGTTGGTGACAACCTTTCTGCATGGATTTCAGCAACTGATAGCGTTATATTTGTTGATGATGAAATCTCTACCGGAAAGACTTTGACCAACATGATTGAACAACTCAAGCAGAAATATCCTCAGTTGAAGACAAGAAAGATTATTGCAGCATCTCTGCTTAATCGAGTCGCTGGAGAAGATGAAAAAAAGCTGTCATCTGCAGGTATTGTTTGCGAATATCTGTTAAAACTCCCGCAGACAGACTACTCCTCAACGGTAAAAGATATTACTATCCATGAAGCTCCTGTTGCAGTTCCCGCAAAAGTCGAGACAAGTTATCAGGCGTTGTTCTGCGAGAATTTCGATAATCCCAGAAAAGGCGTGCAGATCAGTCGCTATAAGCACGGTTGCGAGGAAATGGCAGAAACCTTCTTGGCACAGTTCGTTCATAAGATAAAAAAAGGTTCCTCCATACTGGTTTTAGGAACGGAAGAATGTATGTATCCTGCTCTAAAGCTTGGCGCAGTTCTGGAAGATATGGGTCTGAGTTATCATGTGCGCTGCCACGCTACAACCAGAAGTCCTATTGGTGTATGCACAGATGAGAATTACCCGATTACTTCTGGATATAAGTTGAATAGCTTTTACGACATCAACAGACCGACTTACATCTATAACCTCTGTGAATATGATGCGGTGATTGTCGTTGCAGATACATTGGTAAAAGACTTTACCGCACTTGAAAGTTTGGCCGGAGCTTTGCCGAACAAGGAAGCTGTACAGCTCTTCTACATTCAAGGTGGTAAAAATGTGTGGTGTATGAAACAGTAGGCATACCAATTTCTACTCAGGAGATTTTATGAGAAGTACATTTCAAAAATCGGACGTTGTTCTTTTGCTTAAAGATATCTCTGGCCTTGTAGAACCGCTACCTGCAGAGATAAGAGAGCGTCACATCCAGAACGGAACTCATTATTGTGAAATGCTCCCATTAGAGTATGAACCGTCCGCAAAATATATGGTAGCCTACAAAACGGCGTTGAAGAATTATGCGGGCACTACTGCCGCTGCGGTAGCATCTTTGGCAGAAAAGATTTACGCTCTTAAAGGGGATTCACTTGTTATTGTCTCTCTTGCTCGTGCCGGTACTCCGATAGGTGTTTTGATTAAGCGTTATCTTGAAAAGAAGTATCGTGTTCAGCTGACACACTATTCTATTTCAATCATACGCGGCAGAGGTATTGATAAAAATGCTTTAGATTATATCCTTGCTCACCACAACGCAGAGGCAGTTCAATTTGTGGATGGTTGGATCGGGAAAGGTGCCATTTTGGGAGAGCTTGTTAAAGAGCTTCGGGACTATCCACAACTTAGCCCAGACTTGGCGGTTGTTTCTGACCCAGCAAATCTTACCGATCTTTGTGGAACACATGAGGATTTCTTGATCCCAAGTTCTTGTCTCAATGCTACTGTTACTGGACTGATTAGCCGAACATTTCTCAGAAGCGATATTATAGGCAACGATGATTTTCATGGTGCGGCATTTTTAGAAGAACTTACAGATAGCGACTTGACCGAAGAATACCTGACCGCTATTGAACGGGAATTTGACTACAATACGACAAATCGTATGTGGACTAAAGGTTTATCTGGAATTGACGTTGTAAAGAAGATTGCCAATACCTACGCTATCGATGATATCAACTTCATTAAACCGGGAATTGGAGAAACTACTCGTGTTCTTCTTCGCAGAATACCATGGAAGGTTTTAGTTAATCCAAAGCACCACGGTACAGATGAACTGCAGCACATAATTCAACTTGCTCACGACAAAGGGGTTCCCGTGGAATTGAGTCCGGTGGATCTTGGCAACTACAAAGTGTGCGGCATAATAAAGAACTTGGCAGATATGTAAAACAAACGGAAGGAACGTGGTGTGCTCATGGAACTACTAACACTTGCAGCCATTATCGCAGGAATAATCGCTGCAATAATTGGCCTTATTATCGTTATCAAAAAAATCTCTGCATTCTATAAGCACAGATTTCAATTCAGTATCTGGTCTGGTGTTTTGTTGCTTGTTGTCGCACTTGCGTTGCTTTTAATTTCCTCATCAGATGGGACAACGCGGCAAACAGTGTATGTCATGACTGCTATTGCAGCTATCTTAGCAATCCTCACGATATATAACGATATTCGTCTCGCCGGGTTTGCATGGGGAAGTTTGGCGGTGGTTTTGCAATTCGTTTTTGCACTAAGCTTTGTGTTCTTAATCTTTTTTGCACTTATAGGATTTGTGATGAAAAAGCTGTTCAATATCCATAACTCTCTCCTGACTTCTATCTTTGGCGGACTCGGAATTAAGGGTGAACTTTTATTGCTTCTCCATTTTCTTCATCCTTGAGTTTTGTAAAGAGGTATGTCAATGCGAAAACTACTATTGTTGATATTGTCGCTCCTACTTCTTGCCGGGTGTTCTATGCAGAACGGCGATCAGGAGGATCAACGCAAGAAGAGTTATGAGCATATTTCTTTCACATCATCCATTACAAGCGAGGATTGTGTGATTTGCGGCGACAGTTCCGAGCACATACTGTCATGGTACATAGGACAAGAAAATGTTGCGCTTGTTGATGTGAACACCTTTGATTTTTGTTATATCGAAATCAATCGTTACAACCTCGATGGGACGCAAATCATGGAGCCTGCGGGATACATGAAGATGGCCGGTGGTAAAATTGGGGCGCATCAAATTAGCGGCATGGTTGACCCCGATCTCGGTATGGCTCGGTTGAACGGAACTCTGTCGGGAGATCCGATTGATGCCAATGCAATCGAAGGATTCCTCTGCCAGAGCTGCTTAGATGAGTTTGCCAGCCACTATTTTGAACATGACAATGTGTACAGTCTTGCTGTGTTCAACTTTTCCGCAAAGACCTTGCGACCTCTGGTAGAGTCAAGTCCCTGGTATGCCGCAGATCACTATTCTGTCGATTGCCATTATGAGGACGATGGAAAAATCGATCTCACTATCTACTACTGTCCTCCGAGGTTTGAGGAATAACAAGACCGGAAGTAATCTATAAAAATTTTCAAATTTCTTGTTACACTTTGGCCGTCTCAAGTGTTATATATTAAAGGGACAGGTAGACGGATTTGTTTCCAATCCTGTAAACCCAAGTTATTTTGCGTTTAGCCAGCCCAATAGGATGTGGCTTGAAACGCGACGGAGCGCAGCTCTCTTTGGAGAGTTTGCGCTTCGGTCATTTTTAGGGAAACATCTGTAGCAAGCTGGGCACGGCGATAAGGTAGAATAAATTTCGCAAATTGAAAAGTAGATAAGATAAGGTACAATAAGTTTCGCAAATTGAAAAGAGGATAAAAGAAGACATGGTTTGCAGAACTCT